>Ga0102593_1000611_pt1 | contig 54756 bp, 45 predicted proteins | sample AraplaCol_mMS_r2_2_FD_76862 | JGI IMG/M metagenome (GOLD analysis project Ga0102593, IMG submission 76862) | Arabidopsis root microbial communities from North Carolina, USA - plate scrape MF_Col_mMS_r2 (SPADES assembly) (version 2) | ecosystem: Host-associated > Plants > Roots > Endosphere... | reverse complement strand
TCGATCATGTCGCCGAGAACGATGAACATGCGCTGCTGCTCGTTCGTGATATCGCAGGCACACTCAACAGTGTGAAATCAGTCGATATCGACCTCAAGCAGCCACAGCCGCCGAAACTCGATGCCGAGGATCTCTGCGGCCTCATCCCGGATGATGTGCGCTCGCCCTATGATGTGCGCGAGGTCATCGGCCGGATCGTCGATGGTTCGGAACTGCATGAGTTCAAGCCGCTCTACGGCACCACGCTGGTCTGCGGCTTCGCCCGCATCTGGGGCATGCCCGTCGCCGTCATCGCCAACAACGGCGTTCTCTTCTCCGAAAGCGCGCTGAAGGGCGCGCATTTCATCGAGCTCGCCTGCCAGCGCCGCATACCTTTGCTGTTTTTGCAGAACATCTCCGGTTTCATGGTCGGCGGCCGCTATGAGGCCGGCGGCATCGCCAAGGATGGGGCCAAGCTGGTGACGGCGGTCGCGACATCAACTGTTCCGAAAGTGACCGTCATCATCGGCGGCAGCTTCGGCGCCGGCAATTACGGCATGTGCGGCCGCGCCTATCGCCCCCGTTTCCTCTTCACCTGGCCGAACAGCCGCATCAGTGTGATGGGCGGCGAACAGGCGGCCTCCGTGCTTGCCACCATACGCCGAGACTCCATGGAGGCGCGCGGTGAGAATTGGCCTATTGAAGAGGAGGAAGCCTTCAAGGCGCCGATCCGCGCCGGCTACGAGGCCGAGGGAAATCCCTATTATGCCACCGCCCGCCTCTGGGACGACGGCATCATCGATCCACGCCAGACGCGGGATGTGCTGGGCCTTGCCTTTTCCGCCTGCCTGAATGCGCCGATCCCGAAAGGGCCGCGCTTCGGCCTGTTCAGGATGTGAGGCGCCGATGATGGAAAGCCTTCTCATTGCCAACAGGGGCGAAATCGCCCGCCGCATCATCCGCACGGCCAAGATGCTCGGCATCCGCACCATCGCCGTCTATTCCGAGGCCGATGCCGGCCTGCCCTTCGTAAGGGAGGCGGACGAGGCGATCGCCATCGGCCCCTCGCCGGCCCGGGAAAGCTATCTCTCGCAGGAACGCATCCTGGAGGCCGCCCGGCAAACAGGCGCTGCGGCGATCCATCCCGGCTACGGCTTCCTCTCGGAAAACGCCGGGTTTGCCGAAGCGGTGGAAAAGGCCGGGATCATCTGGGTCGGCGCGCCGCCTGCCGCCATCCGTGCGATGGGACTCAAGGATGCCGCGAAAGAATTGATGCAGGCGGCCGGCGTGCCTGTGACCCCTGGTTATCTCGGGCCGGACCAGAGCGAAGAGAGGCTGGCGGCTGAGGCGGACACTATCGGTTATCCCGTGCTCATCAAGGCCGTCGCCGGCGGCGGCGGCAAGGGCATGCGCCGCGTCGAGCGCGCGCAAGATTTCGCAGAACTTCTCGCCTCCTGCCGCCGGGAGGCGGCCGCCTCCTTCGGCGACGACCGCGTTCTGATCGAACGTTATATCGCCAATCCGCGCCATATCGAGGTGCAGGTTTTCGCCGACATGTTCGGCAATTGCGTTCATCTGTTCGAACGTGACTGCTCGCTGCAGCGCCGTCACCAGAAAGTCATTGAGGAGGCCCCTGCTCCCGGCCTCGACACCGCTACCCGGGCAGTGATCTGCGATGCGGCGGTAAAGGCCGCAAGAGCGGTGAATTATGTAGGCGCCGGCACCATCGAATTCATCGCCGATGCCTCGGAGGGCCTTCGCGAAGATCGCATTTGGTTCATGGAGATGAACACCCGCCTGCAGGTAGAGCATCCCGTCACCGAGGCAATTACTGGCGAGGATCTGGTGCTCTGGCAGTTGACGGTCGCTAGCGGCGAGCCCTTGCCGAAAATGCAGGACGAGATCGCCATGAACGGCTGGGCGTTCGAAGCCCGGCTCTATGCCGAAAATCCTGCCGCCGGCTATCTGCCCTCGACCGGCCGACTTGAACATCTCAGCCTGCCGGAGTCCGTCCGCGTCGATAGCGGTGTCGAGCAAGGGGATGACATCACCGCCTTCTATGACCCGATGATCGCCAAGATCATTGCCCATGGGCCGAACCGCGAGGCAGCACTTTCGAAGCTCGCAGCCGCCTGCGCAAGTATCGAGGTCTGGCCGGTCAAATCCAATGCCGGCCTGCTCGCCCGCATCGCCGTCGATCCGGATTTTCGCGCAGCTCGGATCGATACCGGCTTTCTCGACCGCCATGGCGATAGCCTTGTGGCGACGGAGCCGAGCGAAATCGCGATCGACACCGCAGCCACCGTGCTGCTTTCAAAAGATACCGATGGCGATCCCTGGTCCGCGCTCACTGGGTTCCGCATCGCCGGCGCGGATGACAAGAGGGTGCGTATCCGTATCGGCGATCATCTCCATTGGGGGCAATCGCGTCGGGAGCTTGAGGCAAAGACCGTCACGATCGGTGAAACGACGGTGCTTTTCGACGCCGGCAATGCCTGGCCGATCCGCCTGCCCGTTGCCAGCGAAGTCGAGGCAAGTCAGGGCGCCGGCGATGGCGCGATCCTTTCGCCCATGCCCGGCCTCGTCATTTCGGTGGATGTCGCCGAAGGCGATCGTGTCGCCAAGGGGGACCGCCTGCTGACGGTTGAAGCGATGAAAATGGAACATTCGCTGCGCGCACCCTTCGATGGAATCGTCGAAAAACTGCAGGTTTCCTCGGGTATCAGGGTCTCGGAAAACCAACTCGTCGTCAGCGTTGTGAAGGAGCAGGATTGATGGCCGGCCGTTATTTCGACGAGTGGACGGTCGGCGACCGCATCGCCCACGACATCCGTCGCACGGTCACCGAGACCGACAATCTGCTCTTCACGACGCTCTCCCATAATCCGCAGCCGCTGCATCTCGATGCCGATTATGCGGCCGGCACCGAATTCGGCCGGATCGTCGTCAACGGCACCTTCACCTTTGCGCTCACCGTCGGCCTTTCGGTCGGCGACACCACGCTCGGCACGCTCGTCGCCAATCTCGGCTATGACAAGGTGACGATGCCAAAGCCGGTTTTCATTGGCGATACGCTGCGGGTGGAAACCGAGGTGATGGAACTGCGTCGCTCGAACTCCCGCCCCGATGCCGGCATCGTCACCTTCCGGCATATCACCCTGAACCAGCGCGGCGAGACTGTCTGCCAATGCCTGCGCACGGCAATGCTGAAGGTGAAGCCGTCATGAGGCTGCGCTCGCTGCTCTTTGCGCCCGGTGACCGGCCGGAGCGTTTCGAAAAGGCGCTCGCCTCAGGCGCCGATGCCGTCATTCTCGACCTGGAAGATTCGGTTGCGCCCTTGAACAAGCCGAAAGCGCGCGAGAGCGTGCACGAGTTCGTCCTGCATCATGCCGGCGAGACCCCTCTCCTGATCCGCGTCAATCCCCTCGCCTCGCCAGAATTCGAAGACGACCTTGCCGCTTTGAGCGGCCTTCATCCCTTCGCGATCGTGCTGCCGAAGGCCGAGGGTGCCGCTTCGGTGCTGAAGCTCGCAGGCTCTCTTGCGTCTGCAATTCCCATCTTGCCGATCGCAACCGAAACGCCATCGGCGATCTTCGAGATCGGCAGCTACCGGGATGTCTCGACCAGCCTCTGCGGCCTGACATGGGGCGCGGAGGATTTGCCCGCCGCGATGGGGGCTACGACCGCGCGGAGGACGGATGGCCGCTATACGCCACCTTTCGAGCTTGCCCGCTCGCTCACACTTTTCGGCGCCCATGCCGCCGCCGTCCCGGCAATCGACACCGTCTATCCCGATTTCCGCGATCTCAACGGTCTCAGGGCCTATGTCGGCCGCGCCCGGCGCGACGGCTTTTCCGGCATGATGGCCATCCATCCAAGCCAGGTCGAAGTGATCAATCACGCCTTCACGCCGGATGCATCCGAAATCGCCTGGGCGGAGAAAGTCGCCGCCGCCTTTGCCGCCAGGCCGGATGCCGGCGTTGTCCAGCTTGACGGGCGCATGCTGGATTTGCCGCATCTCAAGCTTGCGCTGCGCCTCCTGAACGCCGCCGGACGTTAGCCAACCACTCCGGCGGGCCCGAAACGACGCCGGCTCAATCGTAGGGGGAATAACATTGCCTACGCGGTCCCCGAGAGGGCTGAAAGCTATTGTCATAGGCTGAATAAGACCGGTACCGGCGCGCGCACCAAGCATAATGTCTCCCGTCATATTGATTCGAATATTCCTCCGATGGCGCAAGAGCCTCGGGCGGTGGCGGCATGATAACGGGTGGTGGCCCCGGAGGGCCGGGAAGCAAGGGGATGGGCGGCGGAACTTGCGCCATGGCAGCCGATTGCGCTGCCAGAAGCAACAAGACGGTGGCGAACGTCAGCAAGTATTTCATCGAAAACTCCTCATGTTGCGGCGTATCTCTGAAAGGTGCTCCCTGCATCAACGGCTGAACTTCAGATCCGGCTTGTCGCCGTCCCAACCCTGAAGCCCTCCGGGAACCGAGCGGAATCGAAGGCAGTGCGTGCCCATCTTGCCGGATATGCACATCGCATCGTCCTTGACAGTCCAGGTGATGGAGAGTGCAAACGGCATCGGACCGCGAATGCTTCCGGTGCCGTCCTTCGCCAGGGTGACTTTGAGGGCCTTGCCATCCGGCGCCAGTGCCGACCAGGGCGCCCCATCGGCGAGGATCGCGGCCGCCTTCTCGGACGGCAGGAACGGTTCCTGCGCTGAGAATGCCGGGCTCGCCGCAAGCGCTGCGATCAATGCCCCCGCAAGCCGTAGATATGTCTTCATGTCGATGTCCTTTCTGCTGGTTTTTGAAATGTCGCAGCCGCCATGCCGCGCGTGATTGATGACCGCCGCTTGGCTGCTAGTGAGAGATCGCCGCGCCCTTGTCGCTCCAACTCGGCGGCAGACCGAGCTGACCGGCGACCGCCCCTTTAATGCCGGGCGCGGGTCCGAAGGCCTTGCAGGCGTCGTATTTCGGTTCGCTGCCGAACGACGCTTTGATCTTCTGCATCAGCCGGATGGACGATGTTGCCTTGAACGGATCCTGACCCTTGACCAGCATGCGGCTGAAATCGGCGCCGAATGCGGATGACAGCGAATAGGCATCTCCGACCGAGGATATCCGTGCCCTTGTCGTCAGCATGTTCGCGCCGCGCGACCAGATCATCGCCGCCTGCTGCGTACCGTCCTGGCCGACCGCTTCGGCTTCCGCCGACAAGCCGCCGAGACCGATCGGAATCCTGGGAATGGGAACCATGGCCACCGAAGCGCCGAGCGTGGCGACGGTGGAGGTCGCGGCAACCGCACGATTCGTCGCGATGATGTCGGTGACGGTCGCATGGACGACGAGGTCTGCCGGCTGGCTTGCAACCACGACCTTGAAGCGGTCGATGAGGCCCATGCACAGCGCCCGGTCGACGGCGTTGGTCAGAAGCGCCAGGTCCTTGGCGTCGAAAGAACCGCCGGCATTCTCCACACTCGTCGGAGCGATGCGCACCGTTTGCGCGGCAAGAACCGCTGGCGGATTCACGCGCAATTTTGCTTTGGTCAGAGAGCCGCCCGACGCTGTCATTCCCGCATAGGTGCCAAGCGAGCTGCCCTGCTGCAGGGGTACGTTCGTGCAGGAGGAGAGCAAAGCGAGGAGGACGGCGCAGATTGCCGCCCGCATGGGCACTTCTGCTGGTCGGATATTGGGGGCCATCGGCGAATCTTCTGAACCGGGATCATGGATTCAGCTTTTAGAGAGGCCAGCGTTAATGGCGGTAAAGCCGGTGTAAAGTTGGGTAAAATTTTGAAATCCGAGACCCGCGGGCGCCGCTTGACTTGCGCCGCCGCGGGGGTGGCTGGTGGCCAATCAGCCCGATTTCGCCGTTCGCTCGAAGACGACCTGCTGTTGCGGAGGCAGGTAGCCGGCGCCAATGGCGACGTAGAGGTCCACATAGTCCTTGGCAACCTGCTGTACGGTGGCTGCAAGGCTTGCCTGGGCATCGGAGACCGAACGTTGAGCGTCCAGCACATCGAGCAGAGATGAAGCTCCATCCTTGTAGCTCGTGGTCGAAAGTGCGAGCGATTCCTGGGCCGTTTCCACCTGCCTGCGCAGCGGTCCCAACGTCTGCCTGTCGCGGCGGACTGCAGACAGGGCGTTTTCCACCTCTTCGACCCCGTTCAGCACCGCCTCTTTCCAGGCGAGATACTGGGTCTTGGCATCGGATTTTTCGATATCGACATTCGCACGCAATTTGCCGCCATCGAAGATCGGCAGGTTGAGCGTCGGTCCGAAAGACCAGCTGGTCAGGGTTCCGCCGCTGGCACCGGATGATTTGACCCAGCTTGGCGAGATCGAACCGGAGAGCGAGATCGACGGGTAGAGCTGGGCTTCGGCAGCGCCGATGTCGGCAACGGCTGCAGCCAGATCGCGTTCAGCCTTGCGGATATCGGGACGGTTGCGGATGAGATCGGCCGGAATGCCGGCGCGAATGTCGCCGCGGAAAACCGGCTGGCCGGCGCTTTCCTGCAGCTCGTTCATCAGCGAGGCCGCCGGCATCCCGAGCAGAGTGGCAATGTGATGGGCTGACTCGGTGAAGCTCTGCTCGAGGCCGGGAATGTCGGACTTTGTCGACTGTACCAGGCCCTCGGCCTGAACGACGTCGAGGCGGGAGGCCGCACCTGCCTTGAGCTGCAGCTGTGTCAGTTCGTAAGTCTGTTGGCGGGATTTCAAGCTCGCCTGTGAAAGCGCGATGCGCTCCTGGTAATAACGGGCGTCGATATAGCTCTCGATCAGGTCTTTCAGGAAGGTGAGCTTTGTGTTGTCGGCCGTTGCATAGGCGGCCCCCAGCGAGGCGATGGCACTCTCCTTCGAGCGACGGTATTGGCCGAAGAAGTCGAGCAGCCAGGAAAGGCTGGCCTGGCCGCCTGTGGTATTCTCGGTGCCGACCGTCGTGCGGAGCCGCCCCCTCTCGCCGGATACCGTGTGCGATGCGTCGACACTGAGGCTCGGCAGGCCGCCGGCGCCGGCAACCGTGACATTGGCGGAAGCCGAGTTGATGCTCTCGAGCGCCTGCAGCACATCGAGGTTCTCGCTGAGGCCATGGGCCACCAGGCCGTCGAGCCGCTTGTCGCGATAGGCCGTCCACCACTGTGCCGTCACGACATCGCCGTTGCTCTTGGTCCCGCCCTCTTGGAATTTAGCAGGAAGCGGCATCTGTGGGGGAGCGTGATCCGGGCCGCTGACGCAGCCTGCCACCAAAAGCGTGAGTGCCGATGTGGCGTAGCGGAGGGATGATATTCTTGTGCAGAGCGACGGACTCACTGGCGAGCTTTCTGAACCGGGATCGTAGGTTCAGGCTTAGCGGCGCCAACGTTAATGGCGGTAAAGACACTGTAAAGTTAGGTAAAGTCTGGGTTGCGGGGCCTCATCCACCACCGCCTCGAGCTTCGTCGATTGGTCCTCAGGCGTGTTCGTCCGCCAAGCCATAGGGTACCGGCTTCCTGGGAAGCTCCAGGGTGACCGCCAGGCCTCCGGCATCCGGCAATGACGCATGTACACGCCCGCCGTGGCGTTCGATCGCCTGCCGGGTGATGGCCAGACCCAGGCCGTATCCGCCTCTTGGCACAGCCTCTTTACCACGTGAGAACGGCTGGAAGATCCGTTCGAGTTCGTCTCGCCGGACACCCGGCCCCTGATCCGTGACGCAGATTTTGAGGCGGCCGGTCGTCGCCTCGCAAGCCACTGATATGTGCGAATGCTCGGCCGTGTATTTGACGGCGTTGCGGACAACGTTTTCGAGCGCCCTGTAGATCAGCTCACCTTCGACCTCGGCGCGGAAGGTGCCCTCGACACTGGTTGTGATCGAGACCTCCCGTGCCTGGGCTTCGAATGCCGCGTCGCCGAGGATTTCGTTGAGGAGCTCGATGACATCCAGGGCCTGGGTCTTCAGCGGCAGGCCGGAGCCCGCGGTCAGCCTGGCAAGCGTCAGAACTTCGCCGACCAGCGCGTCGAGCCGTTCGACCTCCCGGTCCATCCGATCCAGCATGGCGCCGAGTTTGGCCGGGCTTTGCCGAAGGACGCCGACGGCGGCCTGCAGACGGGACAGGGGCGAACGCAATTCATGGGAGACGTCATGAAATAGCCTCTGCTGCGCATCCTGGAGCTCCTGAAGCCGCGCGGCAGTGGAATCGAAGTCGTGCGCCAGTGCGGTGACTTCATCCTTTCGGCCGGCCATCTGGTTGCCGATACGGAAGTCGAAGCGGCCATGGGCGAGCGCGCTCAGGCCGTCGCGCAGATGTACGACGGGTCGAATGAGATAGCGGGCGAGTGCGGCGGCAGCGACCGTACTCGAAACGAAAATCGAAAGCCAAGGCACCAGCAGCGCCAGGTTGTCCGCAATGTTGAGAAGGAAGTTCGCTTCTGGCGCCACGGAGATCCGGTAGCAAATTCCGTCCTTCAGAATGGACTTCGTCTCTGCCCTGCCCTCGTCTCCGCACGCAGGCGACACCATGGTTTTCGAAAGCGTCAGACCTAGTGGCACCGTATATTCACTTGTGCGGATGAAGCGCGCTGCGGCGTCCTCCCCATCCCTTGCGAGCACGTTCGCCGTCAGCTTCAGAATGATCGCTCGCTCCTGGTATTCGCGATCGCGGCCAGGCGGCGGGATCTGAAAGAGGTTGACGATCACGATGATGACCGTGAGCGTCGTTGCAAGCGTCAACCAGATCGTCGCGAAGAACTTCCAGAAAAGCCTAGGCATGGTCAGTCCACAAGTAGTTGATAGCCCTGGCCGCGAACGGACTGGATCCAGGATTGTCCGTCCTCCCTCAGTCCGAGCTTCTGACGAACGCTGCTGATATGGACGTCGATGCGGCGATCGAACGGGGTCAGCGGCTTGCCGAAGGCCCGCTTCGAAATTTCCTGCTTCGACACGAGCTGGCCGGCGCTGCGGGCAAGCACCTCGATCAGGCTGAACTCGGTGCCGGTCAGATCCAAGGTTTCTCCACGCCATTCGGCGATCCTGCTGCTCGGATGAATCACAAGTTTTCCTGCCCTTATCGTGTCGGTCGTCGCGCCGGCAGCAGGCTGACCTGCCCGACGGAGGATGGCGCGCAACCTCGCCGCAAGTTCGCCCGGCGAGCATGGCTTCGGCACATAGTCGTCGGCGCCGAGATTGAGACCCGATATCCTGTCGACGTCATCGCCCCTTGCGGTCAACATCAGCACAGGGACCTGGCTGAGCTTCCTGATCCTCTGCAGAACCTCGATCCCGTTCATCCGAGGCATCATAATGTCGAGCACGATAATATCGACCGTATTGCCGGCGGCAGCGGCAATCGCGGCGCGACCGTCCGTATCGGTGACGACCTCATATCCTTCTTCGACCAGATATTCCTGCAGAAGCGTCGTCAGCTCGGCATCGTCGTCGATGAGGAGAACCTTGTTCATTCACTTCGTCCGTCATTGATCCTTGTCAGCCATACAGCACAAACACAGCCGCATGAGCGAGTTTTACCTAACTTAACACTAACTTGACCGCACTTAACGTTCACCCCGTTACTTATCCTTCCATGACATCACCGCGAGCCAGGATCGGGTTGCCTCAACATGAGCCGCAATCCTTCATCGAGTTGGCACGGATCGGGAAAAGGCACCCATGCCTTTGACCACAAGGAGTGCATCGTTGAGAAAACCGCCCAGAATATTCGCTGCTGCTCTTGTTGCGGCAGCGCTCCTGCTTCCCCTGCGCAATGCCATGGCGGACCAATCCGCAGCACCCGCCCTTACCGTCTCGCTGGTAACGCCAGCTGAGCGGGACTGGCCGGAAACCGTTCCCGCAAGCGGCTGGCTGAAGCCGTGGCAGGAAGCCATCATCGCTTCCGAGACGAGCGGTCTGCGCGTAACCGAAATCCTGGCCGACGTCGGCTCGGTGGTTAACAAGGGGCAGACCCTGGTGCGGCTGTCGCAGGACAGCGTGCAGGCCGACCTTCGCAAGCAGGAAGCGGCCGTCGTGACCGCTCAGGCAACCCTGACAAAGGCGAAGGCCAATGCCGATCGGGCTCGGCAGCTACGCTCGTCGGGCGCCCTTTCGGATGAGAAGATTGTCGAATATTTCGCCGACGAACAGACGGCGACGGCAAGTCTTGCGTCTGAAGAGGCGGCGCTCGACAGCCAGAAGATCAAGCTCGACCAGACAACCGTCACAGCCGTCGACGACGGCCTGATAACCTCGCGATCGGCCGAACTCGGCGCGGTCGTCTCGTCGGGCACCGAACTGTTTCGCCTGGTCCGCCAGCAGCGGGTCGAATGGCAGGCCGAGGTTTCGGCCCGTTACCTCTCACGCATCTCCGAAGGATTGAGCGTCGACATCGACGGGCCGGACGGACGTCCCCTTCAGGGCAAGGTAAGGCTCGTCGGACCTTCGATCGACACCAATACAAGCCGGGCGATCGTCTATGTCGCGCTTCCCCCGGACGTTCAGCCGCGCACCGGTCTTTATGTCACCGGCACCATCGAACTGAGGACCACGCCGGCGCTGACGGTTCCGGAGACCGCGATCGTTTTCCGTGACGGCATAAACTACGTCTTTGCCGCCGGCGAGGACAAGCGGGTAAGGCGGGTCCGGGTCGAGACCGGCCGTCGCACCGACGGCGAAGTCGAGATCGTCTCCGGCATAGATAAGTCGGCGAGAGTGGTGACATCGGGCGGAGCGTTTCTGTCGGACAACGATCTCGTGAAGATTGCGGGAGAAGGTTGATGAATTTTTCCGCATTTTCGATCCGCAATCCCGTACCGGCAATCCTGCTCTTTGCGATGCTTGCCGTCGGCGGTTTGCTGGCTTTCAAGCATCTGCCGGTGCAGAACTTCCCCGATATGGACCTCCCGACCATCAAAATTACCGCGACGCTCGATGGCGCCGCGCCGGCGCAGCTCGAGACGGAGGTCGCCCGCACGATCGAGGACAATCTTGCCTCGCTGAGCTATCTCGACCACGTCACCACGACGATCACCGACGGCACGGTGTCGATCAGTGTCTCCTTCAAACTGGAGAAGGACAGCGAAACGGCCTTGAACGAGGTTCGCAACGCCGTCGACAGCGCACAAGCCGATCTGCCGGCGCAGATGCAGACACCAAGCGTCACCAAAGTCACCGTGCAGAGTTCGGCGCTGGTCACCTATGCCATCCGGTCTACGGCCCTCAATGAAACCGAGCTCTCCTGGTTCATCGACAACGATCTGACCAAGGCGCTCCTGTCGGTGCCGGGCGTCGGACAGGTCAACCGCATCGGCGGTGTCGACCGCGAGGTTCACGTCGACCTCGATCCGACAACGATGGCTGCATTCGGCGTCACCGCGACCACTGTGTCGACGCAATTGAAGTCGGTTCAGGCCGATACTTCAGGTGGCCTTGGGGAGATTGGCGGCACCCGTCAGACATTGCGCACGCTCGGCGCCGTGGCATCGGTCGACGCTCTGAAGGAGCTTAGAATTCCCCTGGCCAACGGGCAGCAGGTTCGCCTCGATGACGTCGCATCCGTCACGGACAGCTTCGCGGAGCGTTCTTCGATGGCCTATCTCGACGGTAAACCGGTGGTCGCGGTCGAGATCAAGCGCTCGAACGGGTTTTCGGACAGCGGCGTCGCGGACGATGTCGACAAGGCGATGAAGGAGTTCGCAGCCAAACATTCCAACGTGCAGATCGAGGAGGCCTACAGCACGATCGGGCCGATCATCGACAACTACGATGGTTCGATGCACATGCTCTACGAAGGGGCGATCCTGGCGATCATCGTCGTCTGGCTCTTCCTTCGGGACTGGCGTGCGACGATCCTGTCGGCCGTGGCGCTACCGCTGTCGGTCATACCGACCTTCCTTGTGATGTACCTGGCCGGCTTCAGCCTGAATATCGTCACCTTGCTGGCGCTGTCGCTCGTGGTCGGCATCCTTGTCGATGATGCCATCGTCGAGGTCGAGAACATCGCGCGCCACCTGCAGATGGGCAAGCGGCCGATCGACGCCGCTCTGGAGGCGGCCAACGAGATCGGGCTCGCCGTCATTGCAACCACCTTCACGCTGGTCGCGGTCTTCCTGCCGACGGCCTTCATGAGCGGCATACCGGGACTTATATTCCGCCAGTTCGGTATCACCGCCGCGGTGGCAGTCCTCGTCTCGCTCGTCGTCGCTCGCCTGCTGACGCCGATGATGGCTGCCTATTTTATGAAGGCCCATCCGACGGAGGAAAAGGATGGCCGCGTCATGCGCGCCTATCTGGCAATCGTGAAAGCTGCCATGAACCGCAGGAAGACTACGGTGGCAGTGACTGCCGTCGTCGTCGCGCTTTCGCTTGCCACCATCCCGCTCCTGAAATCCGGCTTCCTGCCCGCTTCCGACGACGCGCGAGCCCAGATCACGCTCACCATGCAGCCGGGTGCTACTATCGAGCAGACGGACGCCACCACCACGAAGGCCGCCGATATCGTCGGTAGGCTCCAGGACGTGACACATGTCTTTTCCTCGGTCGGTTCCGCATCCTCGGGCGGTGGCCCCGACTCCAGCACCACGAGCAGCGTCGGATCCGCGACGATCGTCGCTGTGCTGTCGCCCATCGGCGAGCGCGATCGCAAACAGTCGGAAATCGAAAACGACATCCGGCAGGCTCTCTCGGTCCTTCCCGGCGTGCGGGTCGCGGTCGGCGGCGGTGGCAACGGCACGAAGCTGGAGATCACCCTTGCCAGTGACGATGCCAACGCGCTTGACAGTGCAAGCACGGCGCTCGAGGAACAGCTCCGCACGCTGCAGGGCATCGGCGCGGTGACATCAACAGCGGCCAGGCAAGCACCCGAGATCCAGATCACGCCCGACTTTGCGCGCGCAGCAGCGCTCGGGGTGACCTCGAGCGCCATCGCCGAGGCGGTGCGCGTGGCGACGAATGGGGAATATTCCGCCGATCTGCCGAAGCTCAACCTGCCACAGCGCCAGGTTCCCATCGTCGTCCGCTTCAGCCCCGAGACACGCACCAAGCTCGACGATATCAAGAACATGCGGGTAGCCGGAACGAACGGCAATGTCGATCTCGGATCGATTGCCGATATCCGGATCGGCGGCAGCCCGTCGGAGATCGACCGTATCGATCGGATGCGCAATGTCACCCTTTCCGTCGAGCTCAACGGCCACATCCTGGGCGATGTCAACCGCGAGGCGCAGGCTCTGCCGGCACTCAGGCGCCTGCCGCCGGGGGTCACCCTTGTCGAACAGGGCGAACTTCAGCGCAGTTCGGAGTTGTTCCAGAGCTTTGGCCTTGCAATGGCGATCGGCGTGTTCTGCATCTACGCAGTCCTCGTCCTGCTCTTCCACGACTTCCTGCAGCCACTCACCCTTCTGATGGCTCTGCCGCTCTCGCTCGGCGGTGCGCTGGTGCCGCTGGTGGTGACCGGAACCAGCTTCTCGATGTCCGCTGTCATCGGGCTGCTCATGCTCATGGGCGTGGTGACGAAGAACTCCATCCTTCTCATCGAATACGCGATCATGTCGCGTCGCCAGGGCATGTCGCGGTTCGATGCCCTTGTGGATGCCTGTCACAAGCGCGCGCGACCGATCATCATGACCACCATCGCCATGGCATTCGGCATGCTTCCGGTCGCTCTCAGCCTGACAGGCGGCGATTCCAGCTTCCGGCAGCCGATGGCGATCGTGGTGATCGGCGGGGTCATGATGTCGACGCTGCTCAGCCTCATCGTCATCCCAGTCATCTTCACCTTTGTCGACGACCTCAACGAGGCGCTCAAGCGCCTCGTGCGCCGGACCGGGCCTGATACCGCCGACTCGGAACCGCAGGCATCTAACGATCGCGCGGCGATCACCTTCAAGCCCGGGCTTTCGAAGCGAGGGCAAGGTCAGAGATGACTGCTTTTGGCAAGCTATTCGCAAGCTGGTCCAGCGCCCGATACCGGCGACGCCCGGCGACCTTCATGGCAACCTCTTCGGTCGAATTCCCTCCCCCGGAACGAGACCGCGGGACGTGTTCCCCCGCAGGCGGCCTCGCGCCGCCTGCGCGTCCTGCATCTTCCCTGCCAACAGCGTACCTCGCTGTGTCACAGAAAGAACCTTTACCAAACTTCACACTTCCTTAACCGCGCTTAACATCCGCACAGCTATTAGAGTTCGACCTCAGCTCAATCCGGAGTGTCGTGTGTCCAAGGCACATCGAAATATTCTGCGTTGCCGCCTCGCGGAGCGGAAAATCATACTTGCCGAGATTTGGCGGTGGTTGCTGAAGCTTAATTCAAAGAATTATATCTCAATTTCTACTTTCTTAAGTCCCTGGATCCAATCAGGCCGCGCAGAAAATGTTCGAATAGAGCGTGATGCTCTACTGGAAGACATTTCAATTGGAGGAACGGGGTGATTGATGCTCCGGGTGATCAGCACGCGTTTGCTGGACAGATCAAACAGTTCAACAGGGCAGCGCGCCCTATCTCATGCTGAATATTGCCGGGCGTCATGACAATGGCGTCATGGCTTCGAAATCGGGCAAAGCGCCGCTGGCGTAGCCGACCGTTCCGAGCGAAGCGATGGCGATCCGGCCGTCGCGGATCGACAGCAGCGGTCCGTCGGCTCCCTGCTCGTAGAGATCGGGATGGGCCGCGGCAAAGCGCGCCTTCTCCGCCTGCGACGCTCCCTGCATGCCGGCCACATAGTGATGACCGTTGCGTTCGACATGGGAGAGGCCGAGCAGCGAGACCAGCGCCAGATCCTGCTGCACGGCGAGCCCGGCTTGGCAGGTCAGATCCTCGCCCGAGAGGAACAGTCCCGGCACCGTTCCGGTTCTGATGCGGATCGCCTTGAGTAACGAACGGTAAATGCCCTTGCAGGTTTTCGAGGAGACGCCGGTATAGCCGAGCCGTCTGGCGGAGGCGAAGGCGCCATCGCCGTCGTCGCTCTCATCGATCAGGAAGGGGAATTGCGCCGCCAGATCTCCCAGCGGCGTATCCATGGTGATTGCGCGCGAGAACGGCTGTTCGACAAAGGCAATGGCCGTGCGCAACCTCGCCAGCTGCGGCATCGCCTCGATTTGCGCCAGCAAGGCGGCGAGTTGTTCGACGGCGCCAAACTGTTCGTTGCCGTCGACCGTCACCCGATAGTCGGGCATGCGGTCCAGCACGGCAGCGATCCGCATCAGGCGGTCGATATCGGCATCGATCGCGCCTGAAAGCTTGATCTTGAACCAGCGGTTGCCATAGCGCGTTATCACCGCCTCGAGGCTTTCCGGCAGGCCGTCATCGACGGGATGGACGACATCGCCCTCGGTGATCGGATCGAGAAGCCCGATCGTATGCCGGGCTGAGATCGAGCCAGCAGGACGAAGATCGGAAAGCACCGCCAACGCTGCATCCGCGTCGATATCGTCGGGCAGCATGGGGCCGCCGATGCCGACGAGATTGCCCCGCACCGCCTCGAAGAAGGAAATGCCGGCAAGGCGGCAATAGGCATCGAGCGCGGCGCGGGCGATGAGCGAAGGGCCGAAACAGGCGGCCAACGGATTTCCAGGCAAACGCCGCACGGTTTCCATCTCGTTCAGGCGGGCGGCGGCAAACAATGTCGTCGGCGCCGACGGTCCGAGCGAAGCGGCCGCAGCAGTGCGGATCGAGCTGCGCAACTGATCGACATTCTGCGCCGGCGTCAGCGCCGGGTTCTTGTCGAACCATTTCGGCACCATCATCTCGGCGGCGGCGCCAAGGGCGGTTCGCCCCTCTTCATCCTCGAGACGGACCCTGAGAAAGGCTTGCGGCGCCTTTTCGAGAGTTGCCGCGCCAAAGCGGAACGGCAGACGCAGCTTGATATCGCGCTCGAAGGCGTCGATCTCGATGATTCTGATACGCGGCGCCGTCACGGAACCTCCAATGCTTCTGTCCACGGTCATGCCATGCGGTCGAGCATGGCGCGCGAGACTTCATGATGGAGCGGTTCGCGGCGAAGCAGCCGGCCGATCTCATCCACCATGGCCTGCCCCTGGGCGAGATGCGCCTCTTCGGTGTGACCGGCGGCGTGCGGCGAAATGGTGACATTGGCCAGTGCGGGATCGCGGAACGGACTATCCGGAGGCAGCGGCTCGTCGTCAAAGACGTCCAGAGCCGCCTCGATGCGGCCGGAGCGGATCTCGGCGAGTAGAGCCGCCTCGTCGACCAGCTGCGAGCGCGCCGTATTGATGAACAGCGCGCCGGGGCGCAGCAGCGCCAGTTCGGGGGCGCCGATCATGCGGTGCGTTTCGGGCAGGACAGGCGCATGCAGCGAGATCACGTCGCTCTGAGCCAGCATATCGTTCAACCCAGCGCTGAAAACGCCGAGCGCAGCAGCCTCGCTATCGTGGAGAAAGGGATCGACAACCAGTACGCGGCAGCCGAATGGAACGAGCAGGCGCATGACCGCCCGGCCGACATATCCGGCGCCGACGATGCCGACCGTTCTGGCGCCCAGCAATCTCTGCGGCACGGCGGCGCGGACGTCGAGCCATTCGCCGCCGTTGCGCAATTGATGATGCAGCCGATGAATGCCGCGCATGGCGAGCAGCGCTTCGGCGACGACGAACTCGGCAACCGAAGCGGCAATTTTCGAGGCGGCATGGGTGACGCGAATGCCATCGTCGAACAGACGGGCGGGAACGAGTGTTCGGACGCTGCCTGCCGAATGGGCGACAAGGGCGAGTTGCGGATGGCGCTGGCGCGCGGCAGGATCGAAGGGCGGCGTGCCCCATCCGGTGAGACATGCCGTGGCGCCTTGCAGCAGGTGGTCGACATCGGTGGTGTCGACTGTGGCGCCGGTCGGCCAACGCACCTCGCCAAGGGCGTTCAACTGGGCAATCGCTGCGTCGTCCAGCATCATCCGGCGGGTTTTTTCGGTCAGCAGTACGGCGATAACGGGAGCCTGTTCGTTCATGGTTCTACTCTTTCGCTGCGGCGACCAGGCGCCTGAGATGGGCAAGATCGGCGCGGACCTTGTCGAGCGCCTGCTCTCGAGAGACGCGGTATTGGGAATGCATCGAGAGCACCCCGGCAAATCCAGTGGCCACCAGGTGCGGGACGATTTCGTTCCAGGGCACCATGCCTTCGTCGAGCCCGTACCAGTCCGAATGCCATGCGCGCTGGCCGTGAGGTCCGCAAGCGCCGGGAAACCAACCGCTGTTCTTGACGCCCATGCAGCAGAACCACGGTTCAAGAATATCGAGGGTCAGACGCCAGTCCTCGCTTCCCTCCCGAATGATCTGATTGGCCGGATCGGGATAGGCGCCGATCCTGACCGGATCACGCCCGGCCAGCAATTGCACCGCCAGCGCGCCCGAGCTGTGCAGGGTGCCGCCGTGTAGCTGGAGGGTCAGCTTGACGGCGAAGCGTTCGGCCAGGCGCTCGAAGCCGTCGAGATCACGCCGTGCTTCATCAAGCTGGGCCTGCCAGCGCCGCGACGGGTCGTAGCGCCAAAAGCCAAGCCGGACCTGCCCGATGCCAGCCTCGCCGCAACAACCGAGAAGCCGGGATGCGGCATCGTCGGGCCGGGTGGAGTCGATGGTCGCCATCGGCGTCCGCAGGCCGGCCGCGGCAAAGAGCGTCACGGCCTTGACGATTTCCTCCGGCCTGTCAGGGGAAACGGCGTGGCCATCGCGAATGAGAAGATCGGCACAGTCGAATCCCAAACCGGCGGTGATCCCGGCCGCCTCCTCGAGCGGCAGACCCTCCAGGGTCTTGGTGAAATAAGCGATATCCATCGATCAGATCCCAGGCAGAAAGGCATTGTTCATGAGCGGGAAACACAAAGCTCGCTGCGGCGGCCGAATGCATCGCGGGCGCAGACCGCATAACGCGCGCCCTCGGGCGGCGACATGTGCAGGAATGCCGTCGAGATCAGCGGCGCGGGACTGACCTTTTCAAAAGTCCCGCCATTGGTGCTGACCAGGACATCGTAGAAGATGGCCGGGCTAATATCGCCGGAAGCCCAGAACAGCATGCGCTCCTCCCGGCCGCCAAGACCAAGATAACGTTCGACGACAAGGCCGGTCGGTGCCGCCGGTGGCACGCCGACATCGGGAACGACAAGCACCTGCGTCAGCGACGGCAATGGCACATCGAGGTCGACACTGATCCGGCCTTCGTCGCACGCGACGACGCTGATCGGATGCAGCAAGGCGGGCTCCTGCACCCGGCGCAGTTCGGCAAACTGCGCCTCGGTCGGTGCGGGCGGTGCGCCGACCGGCTCGAAGGGGCCGCGCGGATTGGTTTCGTCGCGCTGGGCCTCCCAGACCTCCATCGGATTGGTGAATTCCTCGTCGATGCGCAGCAGGCAAAGTGCGTGCCGGCCGGGAACCAAGCCGCTCACCTCGAGGCGGACGGCGGTCCGGCCCGAACGGTTGATGGCATCGACGCTATGGATGAGGCTGATGGAAACACCGCCGCCCGGAAGCCGTGTCGGCAGGATCGACAGGCCATCCTGGTCGGGAGCAAGCGGCGGTTCGGCCGTCACCTTGCAAACGGTATCGCCCAGCGTTGCCAGCAGTTCCATCGATGTGAGGCCGGGCTTCTTGATGATGTCGAAGGGCGGCGCGCTGTCGACATCCGTGATCAGCATATCCAGATTGGTCTTGTGCTCCCACTGCGCCTTAGTGAAATTGCGCGAACCGAAATAGGCAAAGATCGTGCGCTGGCTCCAGCCGCCGATAAAGGCGTGGTCATTGCTGAGGAAGGTGAAATTCGCCGCTTTCGGGGCGATGATGCGCCGGTCGTGCTGTTCGATGATGCGGGCGATGATGCCGGCGTAATAGGCTTTGCCATGCCAGCTATGGTGATCGCTCCACCCAAGCTGCGGATCGCATTCGTCGTTGATGATGGGCAGGCCCGCCAGGCGCGGGTGGTGCTCATTGAGATAGTCGACGACGAGCAAGGTGCGGTCGACGATGGCGTTGGTTTTCGGGGTCAGGTCTTCCTTGCTGCCGTTGACGCCCTTTTCGTGGATCGAGATGTAGTCGATCCGCGGCGGACCACTGCCGGTCAGGCAGCTCATGCCGCTGTCGCAATGGGCCATGAGGGCGCGAAAGATCGGCGAGAGCGTGCGGGCGGTGCCGGGGCCGCCCATCGGCAGGCTCGGATCGATGGCGTCGAGCCCGGCGACGCAGGCGTCGTAATAGTTGGTGTAACCCTTGATCCCGTAGGTCCACCAGCCGGAATCGGCCTCGTTCGTCGTTTCGAAATACCATGTGCGCAATTCGTCCATGCCGTAACGCGCGCCATAACGGTCGACTGTTGCCGTCACGAGATCCCGCCAGCGCCTGACCTGATCCATGTCCTCATAGTCAGTGAACAAGCCAGATGGGTTGCCCATCAGCTCGAAGAACGGCTTCAGGCGGTGTTCGATCATCACGTCCAGCGCGCGATCGAGCAGGGACCAGTCATAGCCGGCCCCGCCCTTTGCGCTCAGCAGATTGTAGAGATAATGCACACGCAGGAACTTGATGCCCTCATTCGGCAGGCCGCCGATATAGGCAAGCATCTGGCGCATCTCAGGTTCGAGAAGCAGCTCGGCGGGCGAAAAGCCGGTGCCGCGCCAGAACCGGTTGAACGGGCGTACCGCTTCGCTGGCATCAACGTTTATTCGCGTACGTTCACGCATGGGTCGTCTCTCCTTGGGCGGAAGTTGGCGGTGCGCCGCAATGCCGGCACACGAGGCCAGGAGCCGGATTATTTGAACTTGTCGCGCATCGCATCGATGCCGGGGATGGTTTTGGTCAGATGCTGATGGGCGGGATCGAAGCGCTGGATCAGCCCCCGCCGATGCTTGCCGACGAGAATGGTGAAGATATAGCCTCGGTGCCCCGGCGAGGTGACCGTCGGGTGGTAACCCCGGTCGACCAGGACTGTGTCGCCGTTGCGGGTCATGAGGATCTCGACCGGACCGTCTTCATCATAGGTGATCTGGCTGCCGAAGCCGGTCTCTGGCTGGAAGCGGTAGTGATAGAGTTCTTCGTGCCGGGTCTCGACGTCACCGTCTTCGGTATCGTGCTTGTGGGGGGGATAGCCGGACCAGCAGCCCTCGCCGGCATAGAGTTCGCTCACCAGCAGGTTGCCGCAGCGTCCGTTCTGTCGTTGTCCGAGCAGGTGGACGATCCGCCGCTGGCTGTGCGTGTCCGACGAGCCGACATTGACCGCGTCGACCTCATCCGGCGTGATGCGAAACGCGGCGTAACGCGTGTCGCAGAGGCCGCCGGCAATGGCGACTTCCGCCGCCGCGCCACGAGCCGATATCCGGACATTGGCGCCGACGGGCGCGTAAACCGAGTCCGCATCGCCTCCCCAGATATCGGCTCGCCGGCCCACCGCTTCGAACATGATGTCATCGACCTCGATATCCACCTGCCCCGACAGCACGACGTAGAGGCTTTCGTGCATGGGCAGCCGCCGGACGTCCTGCTCGTTGGAGGCGAGCGTGACGAGATCGAAGTAGATAAGATCGAGCGTCGTGGAGGAGGTATCCACAATGGGACGCTGCTCGGAGCGTGGAATGAATTCGGGCATCAATTGAACTCCGGAACGGTACGGTCGGCGAAGGGATTAAGCGACAAGGATTCGGCGTAGTGACAGGCCACTTCGTGCCCATCGGCTGTGACGGTACGCAGCGCCGGCACCTCCTGCTTGCAAAGCTCGGTGGCGTAGCGGCAGCGAGGATGAAACGCGCAGCCGGGAGGCGGATGGGCAGGATCGGCGACCTCGCCCGCCAGCCGAATGCGCTGGCCATGGCGGCGCATCCTCGGATCAGCGATCGGCACGGCCGAGAGCAGCGCTTCGGTGTAGGGGTGGAGCGGGCGCGAAAAGATCTGCTCCGTCGGCGCCTTTTCGACCACCCGACCGACATACATGACGGCAATGTTATCCGAGATGTGCCGGACGACCGAGAGGTCGTGGGCGACGAAGAGATAGGTCAGACCGAACTGCTCCTGCAGGTCCTGCAGGAGGTTGATGGTTTGTGCCTGCACACTGACATCGAGCGCCGAAACGGCCTCATCGGCGATCACCAGCCGCGGATTGGAGGCCAGCGCCCTGGCGATGCCGATGCGCTGGCGCTCGCCGCCGGAGAAAGCATGGGGATAACGGTGCATGTATTCGGGCCGCAGTCCGACGCTCTGCATGAGGTCGGCGACCCGGTGCTCAAGCTCCCGGCCCTTGGCGATGCCGTTGACGCCAAGCACCTCGCCGATGATGTCGATGACAGGAAGGCGCGGATTGAGCGAAGATTGGGGGTCCTGAAACACGATGCGCAGGTCGCGATGGACTTCGTCGAGGGCAGAACCCGACAACGCCGCGAGATCGACCGTGCCGCCACTGCGGCTGCGATAGCGGATTTCGCCGCTCGTCGGCTGATAGATGCGCAGCACCGTGCGGGCAAGCGTGGACTTGCCGCAGCCGGACTCCCCGACAATACCAAGTGTTTCGCCATCCTGGACGCGAAGCGAAACGCCGTCGACCGCCTTGACGTGTCCGACCACACGCCGGAATGCGCCCTTGCGAATGGGGAAATGCATCCTGAGATCGTTGAGTTCGAGCAGTGGGCTTGGTTGCTTCATGAGATCGGCCATCATTGTCTTCCTTCGTAAAGCAGACAGCTGGCGACATGCCCGTCGCCGATGGCGATGGGCTGCGGATCCTTTTGGTCGCACAGGCCCGCCCTCGCCTCTTTGCATCGGGGATGAAAGCTGCAGCCCTGGGGCCGGTTGAAACGCGAGGGCACCATGCCATCGATGATCGCGAGCCGTTCGGTGGGTTGCCCATGCATGCGTGGCACCGATTGCAGCAGCGCCTTGGTGTAGGGATGCGCCGGTGCGTGGAAGATCGTGTCAACATTGCCTGCTTCCACGACCCGGCCGACATACATGACGACGACCTCGTCGGCGATCTCGGCCACCACGCCGAGATCATGGGTCACGAACAGCACCGAGAGCCCGAATTCGGCCTGCAGCGAGGCCAGGAGATCGAGGATATTGGCCTGGGTGGTCACATCGAGTGCCGTGGTCGGCTCGTCGGCGATCAGCAGTCTGGGGCGGCAGGCGAGCGCCAAGGCGATGCAGACGCGCTGGCGCATGCCGCCGGAAAACTGGAAGGCATAACTTTCCATGCGCTCGGCCGGCCGCGGAATGCCGACCAGCGCCAATGTCTCGATGGCATGTTCGCGCGCCTCCTTCTTTCCCATCTTCAGATGCAGGCGGATCACTTCCACCATCTGGTTGCCGATCGTATGAACGGGGGAAAGGGCGGCCATCGGCTCCTGGCTGATCAGGCCGATCTGGGCGCCGCGGATCGCCCGCATGTCGTGGCCGCGCGGATCGAGCGCCGCGAGGTCGATCGAGGGTGCTGCCGGATCGGGCCGGTAGCGGATTGCGCCCGAGACGATCCGCCCTCCCCGCGGAACCTGGTTGAGGATCGAGCGGCCGGTGATGCTCTTGCCCGAACCGGATTCGCCGACGACGCAGACCGTCTTGCCGCGTGGGATGGAAAAGGAGACGCCGTCGACCGCCTTGATCGTGCCCGCACCACCGAAGAAATGGGTCCTGAGATCAACGACCTCGATCAGCGGGTCACGATCCCCGTGCCGGCCGCCGGCTGCGGCAAAATTGGGATCAGTATTCATAGGGATCTGCAGCATCGCGTAATCCATCACCGAGGAAATTGAGGGCGAGCACGGTGACGATCACCGCGAGACCGGGAAGAAACAGCCAGGGTGCGCTCGAGACGGCGAGAATGTTCTGTGCCTCCTGAAGCAGCACGCCCCAGCTCACCACCGGCGGGCGCAGGCCGATGCCGAGGAAGGAGAGCGCGGTTTCTGCGAGGATCATCGTCGGGATGGCGAGCGTCACCGAGGCGATGATGTGGCTCATGAAGGACGGAACCATGTGCCGCCAGATGATGCGCATCTGCGAGCAGCCATCGAGACGGGCGGCGATGACGAAGTCTTCCGTCTTGAGCGACAGGAAGCGCCCGCGCACCACCCGCGCCAGGTCGGTCCAGCCGATCAGCGACAGGATGATGGTGATCCAGAGATAGACCAGGATCGGATCGGCGCTGATCGGAACGGCAGCCGCAAGGCCCATCCACAGGGGAATGGTCGGGATAGAGTTGATGAGTTCGATGGAGCGCTGGATCACGTCGTCCACCCAGCCGCCGTAGAGCCCCGAGATGCCGCCCAGGATGATGCCGAGGATGAGGCTGATTGCGACGCCGATCAGTCCGACGGACATAGACACGCGCGTGCCGTGGACCGTCCGGCTGAAGACGTCGCGACCCAGCCGGTCGGCGCCGAACAGGTAGAATGGTTTGCCCATCTCGATCGGGCCGATCAGGTGCCGGTCGAAATCGAACAGCCCCCAGAGCCGGTAGGGTTCTCCCTTGACGAAGAAGCCGAGGGGGATGACGACGGCCGGATCGGGCACGTAATTGCGGCTGAGCGCGATCGGGTCAACCTTCATCGAATAACCGTTGACGTAGAGCGGATGAAACTGCCTGGCCGCGTCGTAGCCGGCGAACTTGATCTGCTGCGGCGGCGCATAGGTGTAGCGGGAATCGTAGGTCTGCGATGAAACCGGGGCGAGAACCTCGGCAAACAGGGCGACCAGGTAGATCAAAAAGATGACGACGCCTGCCGCCAGCGCCAGGCGATGGCGACGGAAGCGCCGCCAGATAAGCTTCCACTGGCCGGCGACCGCGTCGGAATTCTGGATCAGTTCAGGCTGTAGCGCGATGGCTTGATCGGTCATATCTATCGTCCTTCAGCCGTTGCGAATGCGTGGATCAAGCCAGGCAAGCAGCAGATCCGAAATCAGTGTGCCGATCAGCGTCAGCATGCTCATCAGCAGGATGAATGTGCCGGCCAGATACATGTCCTGGGCAAAGAGGGCGTTCAGCAGCAGTGGCCCGGTGATCGGCAGGCTGAGAACGATGGAGACCACCACCGAGCCGGAGACGAGGTGCGGCAGCACCCAGCCGACGGTCGAGACAAAGGGGTTGAGCGCCACCCGCACCGGATATTTCAACAGCAGCCGGATTTCGCTCAAGCCCCGGGCGCGAGCCATGTCGACATAGGGCTTGTTGAGCTCGTCGAGCAGGTTGGCGCGCATAATTCGGATCAGCGCTGCCGTGGCGCCGGTGCCGAGAACGACGACCGGGATCCACATATGCGAAATGAGATCACCGAGCTTGGCCCAGCTCCAGACAGCATTGATATAGGCGGGCGAAAACAGCCCGCCGGTACTTTGGCCGAAATATTGTGCCGAAACATACATCAGCACCAGCGCCAGCAGGAAATTCGGGATGGCTAGGCCGAGAAAGCCGAAGAAGGTGGCGAAGTAATCTCCCACCGAATATTGCCGTACGGCCGAATAGATGCCGATCGGAAAGGCCACCGCCCAGACGAAGAGTAGCGTGGTGACCGAGACCACCATCGTCAGGCCCATGCGAGCCCAGATCAGTTCGCTGACCGGCTTGTTCCAATCGAGGGACTGGCCGAAATCGCCGCGCAGCAGGATGCCGCTGATCCATTTCCAGTATTGGACCGCCCAGGGCTGATCGAGGCCGTAGCGTTCACGCAGGCCGGCAATGACGCCGGGATCGATCGTTTCGTTCTGGGAGGCCAGGCGCGCGGTCATCGCCGTCAGGAAGTCGCCGGGCGGCAGCTGGATGATGATGAAGGTCACGACGGAGATCGCGAACATCATCGGGATCATGTAAAGCAGACGTCTGATGATGAAGCCGGCCATGTCAAGCTCCTTCAATCGGCAACCGCCGATCGGATTGGATGATTGGGACTGGGCTGGTGTTGATGGGGTGGCGCCCGCGGACGCCATCCCTGTCGGTCGCGTGCCGTTACTGTTGGTAGTAGAAGGTCTCCGGTTTGGCCGGTCCCGGTGTCATGTAGAACGATGTGCTGGGAATGACCTTCGGGACATTGCGCATATTGGTCTTGACGATGCCGACGCGGTCCGGCTCCAGGTTGGTGCCGATGACGTAGAATTCGTCACGGGTAATCGCAAGCAGCTCCTTCATCGCGGTCAACTGCTTTTCGAGCGTCGGCGCTTCCTGCACCTGCCGGTACAGATCCATCTGCTTCTTGGCAGCGGGGCTCGGTTCTTGCGCGTTCGGATCCTTGGGGTTCTGGTAATAGAGGCCCCAGGCCGTCGCGAAGCTCGATTCATATTCGTGCGGGAAATACCATTTGGGATCGAGCAGGCCGAGGAAGTCATAGCCACCGCCACCAACCCATCCAAGGCCGTCATTCTCATTGTTCTGCAGGCGGGAGAAGATCAGCGAACGTTCGGCCGGGCGGGGTTGCATGTCGATGCCGACGGCTCGCCAGTAGCGCTGGATCATCTCGAGGGCGTCCACCTGGATCGGGCTTCCGGTCAAGGCGTCGATCGCAAAGGTAATCCGCTTGCCGTCCTGGCCGAGGCGATAGCCTTCGGCGTCATGTTTGGTAAGGCCGGCCTTATCGAGATACTGATTGGCGAGATCGACATTATACTCCAGATACTGGGTCGCCATCTTCTCGTCGTAGAGCGCGGTGCCTTCACGCGGTGCTGCCTGATAAGGCTTGGCCTGTCCGGCATAGATCAGCTGGTTGAGCTCTTCGCGGTTGATGGCGTAGCTAAGGCCGATGCGGAAATCCTTGTTGGAAAAGACAGCGCGCAAGGCCGGATTCTTGTGGGTCTGGTTGAGGGTGATCAGCAGGGCGTTCGACCAGGCCGGCCGGGCGATGAACAGGCCGTAGCCGCCTTTCTCCTGGTTCTGCACGATCACCGTACGGGCGTCCGTCGTCTCGATGAAGCGGTTCTGCATGTCGATTTCGCCGCTGATCGCCTTCAGGATGATCGCCTGGGTATCCTGCATCACATCGATGGTGATCCGATCGAAGTAAGGCAGCTGGTTTCCTGCGGTATCCACCTTGGCATAGTAAGGATTGCGTTCGGCGACGACCTGGGTGGTGCCATTATAGGGGGCGGTCAACACCCAGGCATCGAGCGTTGGACGGCCGAGATCGCGCCAGCGGCCGGGAAAGCCGATCTTGTTGTTGAAGAGCTGGACCCAGTCGGTTGCGCCGGCTGCCTTCACCAGGGCGTCAACGCCATCGGGATTGAAATCCTTGTGGAATTGCTTGAGGTAGTGGGCCGGTGCGGCCGCCAGAATATCGGAGCCGCGCACGGTCGCCATGTTCATCAGGAACAGGCCGTTCGGTGCGGCAAATTTGAAGACGACCTTGTCGTCGGCAAGCTTTTCGACCTTGACGGTCTCTCCGCCGGCGGTCAGCCAGTCGGGTGCTGCAGGCGTGATCTTGGTGTTGCGCAGCACGTTCTCGTTCCACCACACCAGATCGTCCGCGGTAAAGGGCTCCCCGTCCGACCAGCGCGTGCCTTCACGTAAGGTGAACGTATATTCGGTGGCATTGTCATTGACCTCGACGCTCTTGGCGATATCGGGGATCACCTCGGTCCATTCCGGGTTCCAGCGGACCAGTCTCGTATAGCCGATCGAACGCTCGATCTCGCTGTCGCCACCGCCAAAGGTGGCCGTGCGCCAGGTGCCGCCATAAGTGCCGACCGATTCAAGCGGAGTGAGCACCAGCGGCTCCTTGGGCAAGCGCTTTTCGACCGGCGGCAGCTTGCCGGCATCGACCAGCGCCTTCAGTTCCGGCGACTCCTCAAAGCCGAATGCGGCACCGGCCCAACCGGCACCCATGAGGATCGCCGCGGCAACGGTCGAGACAACCTGCCGTCTTAAGATTCTGACGTGTTGCATTCTTTCCTCCCAATATTCTGCTCTAGGTTATCGTTAACGTATTCTCCTCTTTCCCGAACGTTATCGTTACCGTTAAATCTTGTCAAAGAGATTCTCGACGCCTTACTCTTTGTCAGAGTAGCCTTGGCTTTCCCGGAAATTATGTTAGTTATCGTTATCGTAAATTCCTGCCCCTTCTGAAGAGACGATCCAGTTGAGCCGCCCTAAAGAGCCAGAACCCAAAATTACCATCGCCGATGTCGCCCGCGCCGCAGGGGTGTCGCCGATGACGGTATCGCGCGTGCTCAATGATCGGGGCGGAGCCAGTGCGGAGACAAGTCAACGGATTATTTTAGCGGCGAGCGAACTCAATTACCGGCCCAATCCCTTTGCGCGCGGATTGCGGTCCGATCGATCGAAGGCCATCGGCCTTCTCGTTCCCGACATCACCAATCCGTTCTTTCCCGAAGTCATCAGGGGAGCCGAGGATGCGGCAAGCGCTGCCGGCTACAACCTGCTTCTGTCCAATGTCGTCGAGAACAGCAAGCGAGAGGAAGAACTCATCGAAACGCTGCTGCGGCACCGGGTCGACGGAATCATCGTCTGCAGCCCGCGGCTGCCGGATGCCGCGCTGCATAAGGCGCTTGCGCCCCACCGTGCGGTGGTGCTCATCAATCGCGAGGCGCCCAACGAGGTCGCCGGGACGATTGTCACCGACTACGAGACGGGAGCGTCGCGTGCCATCGACCATCTGGTCGAGCGCGGGCGCCGCAGGATCGCGATTATCGCCGGGCCGCGCAGTTCGTTTGGCGGCAAGAGCCGTCTTGTCGGCTTTCGCAAGACCCTGGCGGCCCACGGGCTCAAGGCGCAAGGCATCGTTTATTGCGATCCGACCGCGGCGGGCGGCCAAACGGCGGCCGCGCAATTGCTGGCGGAGGCGCCCGGCGTCGATGCCCTTGTCTGCTACAACGACCTCAATGCGATCGGCGCGATGAAGGCCTGCCGGGCCGCCGGCATTTCGATCCCCGGGCAAATCGCCCTGATCGGTTTCGACGATATTCCGACTGCCGAACTGCTGTCTCCGGCACTCACCACCTTGCGGGTGCAAAAACGCGAAATGGGGGAGGAAGCCGTGCGTCTGCTGCTCAGCCGCATCGCCACCAGAAACCGTCAGCACGGCATCGTCATCGTGCCCGAGCTTATTATCCGCGAAACAACCTGAACTCCCCGGAGCATGATGCCGAAAAGTGTGAGCGGTTTTCGGACGACATCGTGCTCCAACTCTCAAAGTTTGGAACAGGAGGAATATCCGATGGATATCAACAATCTGCAGTCACTGGCCCTGCCTGAGGAGAAGAAGGCCTGGTTCGTTCACGACCGGTTCGGCATGTTCGTGCACTGGGGGCTTTATGCACTGCCGGCACGCCATGAATGGGTCAAGAGCCGCGAAGAACTGAACGACGCCGACTACCAGAAATATTTCGACCATTTCGATCCCGATCTCTACGACCCCAGTGAATGGGCCAGACGTGCAAAGGCTGCCGGCATGAAATATGTCGTGCTGACCACCAAGCACCATGAAGGCTTCTGCCTCTGGGATACCAAGGCGACCGACTTCAAAGTGACCAACACGCCTTATGGACGAGATCTCCTGGGTCCGTTCGTCGACGCCTTCCGCGCAGAGGGCCTGAGGATCGGATTCTACTATTCGCTGATCGATTGGCATCATCCCGACTTCACCGTCGATCCGCGCCATCCGCAACGCAACCATCCCGATGCGCTGAAAATCAACGAAGGCCGGGACATGCAGCGCTATGCCGCCTTCATGCGCGAGCAGGTCCGCGAGTTGCTGACTGAGTTCGGCCAGATCGACATCCTGTGGTTCGATTTCAGCTATCCGCAATGGAAGCTCGGGGAGCTGGTCGGAAAGGGCCATCAGGATTGGGAAAGCGAGAAACTCGTGCGTCTGGTGCGCGAACTCGCCCCCGACATCATCATCAACAACCGGCTCGATCTCGCCGGCCTGCAGCCCGACATCGTCACGCCGGAGCAATATATGCCGCGCGCCCGTCCGCTCCGCGATGGCAGACGCGTTGTCTGGGAAGCCTGCCACACGCTCAGCGGTTCCTGGGGCTATCACCGCGACGAGGACACCTGGAAGAGCACGGAACAACTGGTGCAGATGCTGGTCGGCACCGTTGCCATGGGCGGCAATCTGCTGATGAATGTCGGGCCGACGGCGCGCGGCACGCTCGACCACCGCGCGATTGCAGCCCTTGCCGCTTATGAGGAGTGGATGGCACTGCACCAGCGCAGCATCGTCGGCTGCACCCAGTCCGACTTCGCCGCTCCGGCCGACTGCCGCCTGACCCAGAATGGCGATCGTCTCTACATCCACCTCTTCAACTGGCCTTATCGCCATCTGCATTTCGATGCGCTGGCAGGCAAGATCGAATATGCGCAATTCCTGCATGATGGCAGCGAGGTCACCTGGTTGCGCCCATCCGCCAATACGCTGTGGGCGAACACGCAGTTCCCCGTCGGCGAAGATCAACTGACATTCGTCCTGCCGGTGCGTCGACCTCAGATCGTGGTCCCGGTCATCGAGGTCAAGCTCAAGCCAGGGAGCGCGGCTGGCATTCAGGACTAGAGCCTTTCCGGGTTAGATTGAAACATTCTGTTGGCTCAAACGGAGTCGGATGGTCGACCGGCCGGCGCGCGTCGTAGCCCGGCTCTACGGCCAAGCCGGCCGGTCGATCAGCCGGCCCGTTTCAGCCAACCCGAAGGGCCGGGCATCTTTCCGCCAGGATCAAAGGCGATCGGCTCGGACGTACCGGGAGGTATGCCCGTCGCCAATCGCCTCTGCCCTGACGAAAATCTGCTCCGGCAGAATGCTTCAATCTAACCCGGAAAGGCTCTAGCGCGGGTGAGCTGGCTTACCTGAGCGGGAAAGATGGCGCCCGCTCAGGAGAACGGCTCGGTCGATCCCGCCGCCGAATGCCGACAAGGGCTCAGGGATTGGCTGCGGTGGTCCCTACAAAGAACTGGTTGAGTTGCTTCATCTCCAGCGCATGAGCGCGCTTTCTAAGAGCGACGGCCTGTTTGAGCGTCGCTAGCTCATCCGTTATGTCAATGAGATGAGCCTCGGCGACGAGCATCTCCGCTTCGACCCTTCCCTGCTCTCTCAATTGCCAGACGTCCCGGATGCGGAATTGAACAATGATCGTGCCGAAAAGCGCCACGAGCGCGGAGGTCGCCATTGGGAGCCACTGGGGGATAATCGTGCCATAAGCCGAAAATAATGAAGAGAGGCCGCTCAGAACGATGATCCCCAATGTGAGAAAATTCCAGAGATACTGATTCACCCTGGAGGATCGCGCATACCAGTTTCGATGCGTCCGCAGGTCACGCAAAGCCTGCCTTTTGATCTCGACCATATCCGATGGAAGCATCTTTTCTGCTCTCTCTTGATCGATCTCCCGTCTTGCTGCCAAAATCACGTTGATGACAACGATAGTTATCCCGAAGGTAATCATGAACCAGGCGATGTAGTGCAAAGGGACGTCATCGAGAATGACGTTTGGAAAAAACTCAGGTTGAAAAAATTCGATTAAAGCGCCAAGCGATATCAAGAATACAGAAAAGACAACCACTGCTACCGAAAGCATCGCTGCTATATTTCTATATCTACCATTCAGTGTCATTTTCTGAAATTGCGCGGAGTCATCCTCATCCTTTCTGAACAAGTCCATCATCCTATCCTCGACACTGCAGGTTTAACCGCAGTCAACCTTGTACTACGTCAGAAAGCAAGTAACGTTTGCGAAGAAATACTTTATCGATCGAATTGCAGGCAGCCCTGGGTCCCGTCGATATGTCCGATGCCGCGAGAACCAACCGCCATATCGCCAACGTTCAGGCTGGGATAGCCTCCGCCTCTTGAATCCTGTCGCTTCAGGATAGGCTGATCGCCAGCGGTCGGTCGAGATCGCGGGCAATATATTGCTGGATCTGCCGGACGAGAGCGGGCAGGAGATGGTGCCCGCTCAGGAGAATGGCTCGGTCGGTCCTGCCGCTGGATTGGTGAGCCAGCACGGTCCCTCGTCGGTCATGTACATATGGTCTTCCAGCCGGATCCCGAATTCCCCGGGGAAGACGATCATCGGTTCGTTGGAAAAACACATGCCGGCGGCAAGCGGCGCGTCGTTGCCGCGAACGATGTAGGGTTCCTCGTGGATCTCGAGCCCGAGGCCATGACCGGCGCGATGCGGCAAACCTGGCAGGCGATAGTCGGGGCCGAGGGAGTGTTTGGCAAGCACCTTGCGGGCCGCATCGTCGAGGCTCGAGCAGGCGGCGCCGATCCGGGCCGCGTCGAAGACGGCCTGTTGCGCCTCGCGCTCGATCCACCAAGCCCGTTCGAACGCGCTGTTGCCGCCCTCCAGCATATAGGTCCTGGTGATATCGGAATGATAACCGTCGATCCGGCAGCCGGTATCGACGAGAATGACGTCGTCGCGACCAAGGACCTGATCGCCGTCGGCGCCATGCGGAAGCGAGGTCGCCGCGCCGAAGGAGACGATGCAGAATGTCGAGCCGGCATCGGCGCCGGCCTGGCGATGCTGCCGGTCGATGAAATCCACCACTTCGGATGATTTGATGCCCGGCTTCAAAAGCCCATGCACTTGCCTGTGGACGTCAAGTGTCAGGTCCATCGCATACTGAATGAGGGCAATCTCCGCGGCCGATTTTATGCAACGCAGGTCGCGGATCAGTCGCCCGCCATCGGCAAGCCTCGCCTCGCCCATCTCCGCTGCCAATGCATGATAGAAGAAAAGCGGCAAACCATCGTCGAGGGCAAGTCTGCCGCCCTGGGCAACAAGGCGGGCGATGAGAGCGGCGCTGCTCTCCTCCTCTTCCCAGACCAGGATTTCCCCCGGCAGATGCGGCAGCGTTTCGACACGGCTGCGCTCGAACCCCGGCACGATGTAGGAAATGGTCGCTTGCGTGACGAGCGCGCCGAGGAACCTCTCGCTCGGATGCCAGACCAGCCCCGTGAAGTAACGCAGGCTTTCGGTCGGTCCAAGAAGCACGGCAGCCAAGCCTCCGGCTTCGATCATTTTGCGAAGCCTGGCGAGGCGGTTCTGCCGTTCGTCCTCAGTTATGCGGGGTACCGTATGCTGCCATGACATGTTGTCTTCCTGCTTTTCCTGCGCTTCCAGATCGATGAAGCCCTCGCCTTGCAGCGGGGATCTTGAACCGACACTAATGCCGCTGTAGGCAATATGTCGACATGAAAAATGAGGAGATGGCGATGGCGGTCGAATACACCATACCGGGCATGCTGATACGCGATCATATGGTCGACGTTCCCCTGGATTGGTCGAAGCCGGGGGGGGAGACGATCCGGGTTTTCGCACGCGAAGTATGCGATCCCGCCCGCCGTCGCGAAACATTGCCGTTGCTGGCTTTCCTGCAAGGCGGCCCTGGCGGAAAATCGCCGCGGCCGAGCAATGGCGGGCCGCCATGGCTTGCCGAAGCCCTGAAGACGCACCGCGTTATCCTGATCGACCAGCGCGGCACCGGGCGCAGCAGCCGGATCGAAAGTGCGACGATGGAGCACTTTGCCGACGGCAGGGCCGCAGCCGACTATCTCACCCTCTTTCGTGCCGACAGCATCGTTGCCGATTGCGAACATCTGAGGAAAACCGTCTTCGGCGGCGGACGCTGGCAGACGCTCGGCCAGAGCTATGGCGGCTTCCTGACGCTTACCTATCTCTCGAAGGCGCCGGAGGGACTTTCCGCCTGTTATGTCACCGGCGGCCTTGCCGGCCTTGGGGCGACGGCCGATGATGTCTATCGGCGCACCTACCCGCGCGTCGCCGAAAAGAACGCCGCCTATTACCGCCGCTACCCCGGGGATGCCGAGCGCATCAGCCGGATCGCCGACTATATCGAGGCCAACGAGGTGCGGCTGCCCGATGGCGATCGCCTATCCGTTCGCCGCTTTCAGACTATCGGCATCGATTTCGGCATGGCGCCGGGTTACGAGAACATCCATTGGCTGGTCGACGAGGCTTTCTCCGGTCCCAATGAAGACCGTCTCTCTGATCGCTTCCTCGCGTCCGTGATGTCGCTGACCTCCTATGACGACAATCCGCTCTTCGCCGTTTTGCAGGAAAGCATCTATGGCCAGGCCGGGACGCCGACTGCCTGGGCGGCCGAACGCATCCGCGCCGAGCATCCGGCCTTTGCCGGCGACCGGCGGCCGCTGCTGTTGACGGGGGAGATGATGTATCCCTGGATGTTCGAGGAAATTCGCTCGCTCAGGGCTTTCAGGGCGGGTGTCGAGGCGCTGGCCAGGCATGAGCGCTACGTGCCGCTCTATGCCCCGGCACGTCTCGCTGTAAATGAGGTGCCGGTCGCCGCCGTCATCTATCATGACGACATGTATGTCGATGCCGGGCTTTCGCTCGAAACAGCGCGCCACGTCGCCAACGTGCAGGCATGGGTGACCAACGAATTCGAGCACGACGGTGTCCGCCAATCGGCGGCTGTCCTGCGCAGGCTGATGACCTTGGTCAGGGAGCAGAGCGGCCCCCTCGCCCCCTGAGGCTCGAACGGTTCATTGCTCTCGTCGCATCAGGACATGCTGATCGCCACCGGCCGATCCAGGTCGCGGGCGATATATTCCTGGATCTGGCGAACGATCTGCCCGGCGTGGGCGATCGCCAGGCGGTCGGCCCGCTCGACGTCACCGGCCTCGATCGCGGCGATGATCTCCTCGTGTTCGTCGACATACTGGCGCGGCAGACGGTCGTCGAATGTCGAGTAGTAAAGGCGCAGGATGCGGCGGCCCTCGTCGAGCAGCCTGGCGAAGAAGGCGGTGTAATAGGAATTGCCGGCAAGTTCGGCAATCGCGACGTGAAATTCGCGGTTCGCCTCGATCATCGCATAGGCATCGCGCGCGGCAACGGCATCGGCGAAGTCCTTCTGATGCCGGCGGACGGTCTTCATGATGTCGCCGTTTCGCCGTTGCGCCGCGCCACGGGTCGTCACCCGGTACATCAGCGTCAACGCTTCGAAATAGGTGGGCAGGCTTGCGAAATCGATTGTCGCAACGATCGTGTTCCTGTTCGGCAGCGTCGTGACGAGCCCGTCGGCGGCGAGTCGCAACAGCGCCTCGCGAATGGGAGTCCGCGACATCCGGAAACGTTCCGACAGGCGCACCTCGTCGAGCGGACTGCCGGGTTCCAGCGCCATCGACAGGATTTCCCGCCTGAGCGTCACATAGACGCTCTGCGTGCCAGAGCCGCGCACCCGCACATTTTCCGCGTCGTTCCGCATTCGTCCGCCCTCTTTCGTTAGAGCCTTGTATTTCGTTTCGGCCGATTCCCGCAATGTCGGTCTTCGGGGGCCTCAAATTTGTAAGCTCACATCATTGAATCTTGTCGACAGTTTGTATATAAGGCAACTAATTTCAACGAGGCTCGATCAATGACCACAGGATGGAAGGGCGTATTTCCCGCCGTAACGACACAGTTCAACGAAGATCTTTCCGTTGATTTGCCCTCGACCCAGCGCGTCCAGGACGCGCTTGTAAACGATGGCGTCAATGGACTGATCGTCATGGGAACATGTGGCGAGAACAACTCGCTGGACCCCGAGGAGAAGCGCACGATCTTGAAAGCTGCCGTCGAGGTCGTCAACGGCCGCGTTCCCGTGGTGACGGGCGTGTCCGAATTCGACACGCGCCGTGCCGTCGCCTATGCTCGCGACGCCGAAAAACTCGGCGCCGACGGCCTGATGCTGCTGCCGGCCATGGTTTATGTGCCGAAGCCCGAAGAGTTGATTGCACATTTCCGCACCGTCGCCGAAGCGACCTCGCTGCCGATCATGCTGTACAACAACCCGCCGGCGTACCGCGTCAATATCGGCGCCGATGTGCTGAAGGTGCTTGCCGACGTGCCGAACATCAAGGCGGTCAAGGAAAGTGCGCCGGATCCGCGCCGCTTCACCGATCTCATCAATGAATTCGGCGATCGTTTCGATATCTTCGCAGGTCTCGACGACGTAGCGCTTGAAGGCCTGATGCTCGGCGCCAAGGGCTGGGTCTCGGGCTTGACCAGCGCCTTCCCGGAGGAATCCGTGCAGCTCGTTGCCGCCGCCGAACGCGGCGACTGGGAAGAGGCCCGCAAGATCTATCGCTGGTTCATGCCGCTTCTGCACCTCGATGCCGAACACGATCTCGTGCAGTCGATCAAGCTTGCCGAACAGATCATGGGCCGCGGCTCCGAGCGAGTCCGCCTGCCGCGCCTGCCGCTTTCGGGTGCCCGCCGCGCCGAAGTCACCGCCATGGTCGAGAAGGCTGCTGCCACGCGTCCTTCGAAGATCCGCCAGACTGCCTGATCAACGAGGCCGGCGACCCCGCGGTTGCCGGCCTTTCCGTGTTTGCGGTTCAGGCAAGCGCCAGCGACCGGCCGGTCGCCGGATCGAACAGATGCATCTGGTTCATGTTGAACGAGAGCGGCATCTTCGACATCGGCCTGGGGCCGCTCTCGGGATCGATGCAGGCGCAAAGACTTGCATCGCCGATGCCGAAATAGACCATGGTCTCCGGCCCGAGTGGCTCGACAAGATCGATCTTAGCTTCGATGTCGGCATAACCAGGACGGGCCTGGCGGTCGGTGATCGATTCCGGCCTGATCCCGAACACGACTGATTTGCCGGCATGGCCGGCGTAATCGCCGGCGCGCGCCTCAGGCACTGGAAGCTCGCTGCCGTCGGTCAGTTTGACGACGAGACCCTTCTCTCCTGATAGTAGCGTCGCGGACAGGAAATTCATCGACGGTGAGCCGATGAAGCCGGCGACGAACTGGCTGACGGGCCGATGATAGAGCGCCTGCGGCGGTCCCGCCTGTTCGATGATGCCGCCATTCATCACCACGACACGATCCGCCATGGTCATCGCCTCGACCTGGTCGTGCGTGACGTAGACGGTCGTCGTTGGCAACAGTTGGTGCAGCCGCTTGATCTCCGTGCGCATCTGCACGCGAAGCTTGGCATCAAGGTTGGACAATGGCTCGTCGAAGAGAAAGACTTTCGGGTTCCGCACGATCGCGCGCCCCATCGCGACGCGCTGGCGCTGGCCGCCCGAAAGCTGGCCCGGGCGCCGGCCGAGCAGCTCGCTGATATGCAGGGTTTCCGCCGCCCTGATGATACGCGCGTCGATCTCGCTCTTGGCGAGCTTCTGCTGCTCCAGGCAGAACGAAATATTCTCCCGCACCGTCATGTGCGGATAGAGCGCGTAGTTCTGGAAGACCATGGCGATATCGCGTTTGCCCGGGCCGAGCCGGTTGACGACCTGATCGCCGATCACGATCTCACCGCCGGTAATGTGTTCGAGACCCGCGATCATGCGCAATGTCGTCGATTTTCCGCATCCCGACGGGCCCACGAAAACGACGAATTCATTGTCTTCGATGTCAAGGCTGATGCCGCGCACGGCCTCGTAGATGCCATAGGATTTGACGATGCTCCTGAGTTCCAGCCGTGCCATGGTTTCCTCCTAGACCTCCTGCAACCAGATCGCCATCGCTCCGGGCTCGCGATTGGCCCAGAGGTGATAGGGGATCGCCGTGAAGGGCCGCTCCTTCAGCGAGGGGGGCGCGGTGCGATAGAGCGCATTCTGCCAATCGGCTATATCGGCTTCGAGCGCGGTGCCTTCGAGGACGGTCGCTCCGCCGAGAAGCGCGGCATCGTAACGGGCAGAAATTTCCTCAGACGCCGACAGGCGGAGCCGCTGCGGCTCGCCGCCGAGGTCCGTCTCCTCGATGCAATAGACGACAGGCCCGCGCCGCAACGCGACGCGTCCGCCGTCTTCGGAGACGGCAGGATGCGCGTAGATGCGCTCGACCGGCATCGAGAAGCCGATGCGGACCTCGTCACCATTGCGCCATTCCCTTGATATTGCGGCATAACCCTTCGTCACGCATTGATCGAGATCGACGGCAGCACCATTGACCGAGATCTGCGCCTGCCTGCACCATCCGGGGATGCGAAGACGAAGCTGAAACCGGCTTGGCCGGTCGACGGCGAACCGCAGGCTGATGTCGCCATCCCAGGGATATTGCGTCTCCTGGATCAGGCGCACGAAGCTGTCGCCGACTGTCAGTTCGGCGGAATTGGTGCCGTAGAGATGGATGGCGAGCTCATGATCACCCGTGGAATAGAAATATTGGCCGAGCGACGTGATGAAACGGGCAATGTTGGTCGGGCAGCAGGGGCAGTAATGCCATTTCCACCGGCGGTGCTGCCCGTGGCTTTCAAGGACGTTCTCATAGAAATAATGTTCGCCGTCGCGCGAGATGCCGGAAAGCGCGCCGTTGTAGAGCACCGTTTCCAGCCTGTCGGTGAACTTGCTGTCGAGATCGACCTGCGCCATGCGATGGCTCCAGAAGCCGAGCGCTACGGCTGCGCATGTCTCGGCATAGGCTGTCTCGTTCGGCAGGTCGAATTCCCGGGTAAACCCTTCATTGGATGCCGACGGGCCAAGGCCGCCGGTCACGTAGAGCTGGCGGCTGACCAGATTGTCGAAAAGCCGGTCGCAGGCCGCCTTCAATGTCGGATCGTCGTTCTCATGGGAGAGATCCGCCATCGCAGAAAACAGGTACATGGCGCGAACCGCGTGTCCGACGACCTGGTGCTGGTCGCGCACCGGCATATGGGCCTGGCTATAGGCATATGTCTCATAGACGTAATCATCAGGGCTCTCGCCGCGCTTGCGAGCCTCCTCGTCGTAATATGAGGGCATCCGGCCACGTTCGTCGACGAAATAGGTCGCAAGCTTCAGATGCCGCGGATCGCGCGTCACGCGATAGAGCTTGACCAGCGCCAGCTCGATTTCCTCATGGGCATCGTAACCCCTGAGCTTTCCAGGCTCCGCGCCGAAGGTGGCGATGATATGGTCGACGGCGCGGATCATCACATCGAGGAAACGACGCTTTCCCGTCGCCTCGTAGTAGGCGACGGCCCCTTCCAGCAGGTGGCCCATCGAATACATCTCGTGCAGATCGCGCAGATTGGTCCAGCGCCTGTCCGGCTCGCGGCGAATGAACCAGCTGTTGAGGTAGCCATCCGCCATCTGCCCTTTTTCGAGCTTTTCGACGATAGCGTCGATCTTCGTTTCGAGCACAGCATTCGGGTGAGCCTTCAGCGTGTAGCTTGCGGCCTCGATCCATTTGCCGAAATCGGAATCGAAGAAATGCTGCATCGACAGTCCGCTCGGCTGGATCGGGCGCACCAGCGGCCCGGCCGGCTTGTCAAAATCGAGCACCTCGAGGAAGCCCTCCTCTTCCAGCCGCTTGTGCTGCGTCGGGATGGTGACGTTGCGAACCGTCTCGGTCCAGCTCTGCCAGAAACCGCCATCGAATACGACACCGGTATGGTCGGCAGGCCTGTATCGCTGCCGTCCCGCAGCGCGTGCCGGTTGAAAGCGAGGTGAGCTGGTCATGAGGACTCCTGAGCGGGACGAGCGCTGTTACTTCACGGCGCCGGCCGTCAGGCCGCGCACGTAATATCGTTGCAAGAGAAGGAAAAGCAGGATGCAGGGGACCATGGTCACGGCTATGCCGGCCTGCAGCGCGCCCCAGTCGATGATGCCGTAGATGCCCGACGAAACATTCACCAGCATGATCGGCAGCGTGAACTTGTTCTGATCGGACAGGAAGATGAGGGCAGCGAGGAATTCGTTCCAGGAATTCAGGAAGGCGAACATCGCAACGGTGGCGACACCGGGAAGCGCGATCGGCAGCATGATCCGGCGCAGGATCGTCGCCTGCGAAGCACCGTCTATCCGCGCCGCTTCGATCAGCGCCTTCGGCACCGCGTCGAAGGCGTTGCGCATCATGAAAACGGAAAAAGGAAGCTGGAAGGTCACATAGATCAGCACCAGGCCGAGAAGGCTGTTCTGCAGCCGGAAGACTTTCAGGATCAGGAAAAGCGGCGTCAGGATCGACTGGAACGGAATCATCATCGTCGCCATGATCAGCACGAAGAGCAGCGACTGACCGGGAAAGCGGAATTTCGAAAAGCCGTATCCCGCCGGCACCGAGACGAGCACCGTCAGGATCACCGTTCCGGCAGCGATCAGCACCGAATTGCCGGCATAGACGTACCAGCCGGCGCCGACATGTTCGAGGCGGCGGTAATTTTCGAGCGAGAAGGCTTTCGAGAAAAGCGCTGCCGGATCGGCAAGTGCTGCGGCCGCGGGCTTGAAGGAATTGGCGAAGGACCAGACGATCGGCATCACGAAGAAGACGGCAAAGACGCATGCCGTCAGAACGAAGGCGAGATAACCGAGCCGCTCGCTCGCCGGCTTCGCCGCGAGATTATAATTGAGCCGTTCCATCAACCCTCCTCCGGCCGCTGGCGCAGCAGGACGAACTGGATCGCACTGATCGCCACCAGGACGACGAGCAGGGCAAAGGAGATCGCCGAGCCATAACCGAGACGGTAGGATGAGAACGACGCGAGATAGATCGAGAAGACCGCGGAGATCGTGCTGTTCTCAGGGCCGCCCTGGGTGATGATGAAGAACTGGTCGAAGGCCAGCATCGACGAAGTGACGTTGAGGACGAGCGCCAGCACGACCGAGTTCCTCATCAAAGGCAGCGTGATACGGCGAAACCGGCTCCAGACGCTGGCGCCGTCGATCCTGGCGGCTTCGATGACGTCGTTGGATATGCTCTGCAGGCCGGTCAGAAGGATGATCATCGTGAAGCCCGCTGTTTTCCAGACGACCATCAGGATGACGACGCCGAGTGCCGGCCAGAAACTTTCGAGCGGCCTCGGGGCGCTGTCGATAATGCCTGCTCCGCGCAGCAACTGCGCAAAGACGCCGCTATCGGGATTGAGCAGCCACATCCACAATGTCGAGGCCGCCCCGAAGCCGATTACGACGGGCATGAAATAGATCGTGCGGAAAAAGCCGGCGATCCGCAGCGGCCGGTCGACGAGCAGCGCCAAAGGAAAGGCCACCAGGAAGATCGCAGCCGTGACCAGCACCGTGTAGAGCAGCGTGAAACCCAGGGAATGCCAGAGCTGGGTATCGCCGATCAGCTCGGCATAGTTGGAAAGGCCGATGAATTTCGTCCGGCCAAGAAGCGGCCAGTTGTAGAAGCTCATCCAGACCGTCATGACAAGCGGCACGAGGAAAAGCACGACGATGAACAGCAAGCCCGGCAGGATGAAGGCAAGACCAAGCCAACCCTTTGGCTCGGGTTCTCCGGTCGCGACTGCGCGCCTCCGGCTGCGAAGTGTCGAGGATATCACCGCAACTCCTCCTTCCGCTTGAAGGTCGAGATGTGAAAGGGACGGCAGGGGATCGGCGGATACCCTGCCGAAACGCGTCGGCTTAGTTCGGATTGGTGCGTTCGAGGATACGGGTGAAGTCAGCCTGTGTCTTGGCTATCGTTCCGTCGACGTCGTCGCCGAAGATCGTGCCCTGGATCAGATTGAGGAAGGGTCCGGTGCGGCTGACGAAGAGTTCGTCGGACGAAAATGTGTAAGGCGTGCGCCCCTTGGCGAGGATATTGTAGGCGACGAGATTGCGCTGGTCGAACTTCGCATAGGCTTCCGCTGCGAGGTCCGTGCGCGAAGGCATCCCCGATTCCTGGGTGATATAGACCTGCTGCTCGGGCTGCATGTAGAAATTGACGAAGTCGAGCGCGACTTTCTTCTTCTCTTCGCTGATGCCCTTGATCAGGGAAAGCGTATCGCCGCCGGCAAAGCTCGATTCACCGCCCTTCGGCCCGGGGATCGGTGCGACGGCGAATTTCACGTCGGGATATTTGCTGGTCAGCAGATTGACGATGTAGGAGCCTGTCATCAGGATGCCGACCTTGCCCGAGGCGAAGGCCTCGACGGCATTGTTGCCGTTGCCGGAACGCGAGGTCGGATGAATCGCACCGGCCTTCCACATATCGCGATAGGCAGCGATGGTCTCACGCAGCGCCGGCGTATCGACCGTGGCGCTGCGGCCGTCATCGCTCAGCACATCGGCATTGGCGGCCCAGAGATGCGGCAGGAAATCGTAGATCAGCCAGCTTCCCGAATTAGCGACGAAATAGAAGCCATAGGTCTCGTTGCCGAGCGCGGCGATCTTCTTGGCGTCGGTAGCAATCTCCTCCATCGACGCCGGCGCCTTGTTCGGATCGAGGCCGGCCTTGGTGAACAGATCGGTATTATAAGCAATGATGGAGGCATCCGGCAGGGCAGGCACGCCGTAGATCTTGCCGTCATAGGTGGCAAGGCGGATGTGGGACGGGCTCATGGCCGCGGAATAAGGCAGCCCCTTCACGAAGTCGGAGATATCTTCGAGACCGTCCGCGGCGGCAAAGGTCGGAAGATAGATCAGGTCGAGCACGGCACCGTCAGGAGCCGCGCTGCCGGCAATCGCCGCACCCAGCTTCGGCACCATCTGCTCCGCCGTGATCTGGGTGACATTGACCTTGTCGGAGTGAGAGGCGTTGTATTTGTCGGCCAACCCCTGAAGGACGGCGCCGGACGACGTGCGCACCCATAGGGTGATTTCTTCGGCGCCGGCGAGAGAAGAGCTTGCCAGCAGTGCAAGAGCGGTGATCGTCATTTTCAGTCGAAGCATGCTTGTTCCCCTTTTTCTCGTTCAGGCCTCAGGCCATCGGACGAAATGGACGTTAGATCAGAAATTTTTTGGTGTCGACAGTCTGTGTGCAAAAATATGATGTGCGTTTGATAAAACCTTTTAACAGCACATTTTTTTCTGCTAAAAGCTTTTAGCATGAATCGACTACGAGGCGGCACTTGAAGAATACGGGCGATCGAAGACGGACGATTTATGACGTGGCGAAGGCTGCAGGCGTCAGCATTTCGACGGCGTCGAACGCACTGAACGACACCGGCCGGACGAATGCCGAAACACGCGAGCGGGTCCGGCGCGTGGCGGAGGAGATCGGATTTCGGCCCAATGCACTCGCCCGTGGGTTGCTAAGCAAGCGAAGCCATGCGATCGGCATGCTGACGAACGACACCTATGGCAGACTGACGCTGCCGATGGCGGCCGGGGTATCGGAGGTGCTGGTCGATCATGGCGTGTCCGTCTTCCTCTGCGCCACGAATAATGATCCGAGGCTCGCCCAGTTGCATCTGGAGGCGCTTCTCGACCGGCAGGTCGACGGCATCATATTCACCGCGACCCGCCTCGATCTCACGCCGCCGGTCCAGCTGTCTCGCTTGCCGATACCCGTCGTCTACGTCTTTGCCGAGGGACCGGCTGACAGCGTCACCTTCTTTCCGGATGACGAACAGGGCGCCCGCCTCGCCGTCGACCACCTGAAAGAACTCGGTCGATCGCGGATCCTCCACATCACCGGACCGCGGGATTATCTCGCCGCTCGGATCCGCGCCCAATCCTATCTTGACGCCTGCGGCGACGGTGCCGAAGCGATGTTCGGCGACTGGTCGGAGGAATGGGGTCACGAGGCCGTTCAGTCGGTGTTTGCCCGGCCCGGCGCAAAGCCCGACGCCATCTTCTGCGGCAGCGACGAGATCGCCCGCGGTGTCATCGACGCGCTGCGCGACCTCAATGTGGAGATTCCCACGGATGTCGCCGTGGTCGGCTTCGACAATTGGGAGGTCGTCGCACGGCAAACACGCCCGCCGCTGACCACCATCGACATGGAGTTGAAGGAACTGGGCCATCGCGCCGGCCTGGCAATCCTCAGCCTCTCCAAGGGTGAGCCGGTCCCTGCCGGCATCACCAGATTGCCCTGCCGCCTGGTCGTGCGGCAGTCGTGCGGCAGCCCCCTTCAATCCGGCTGAGAACGACGGCAAGCAACACAGCAAGCCGGCCGTCGTCGCTATTATCTGTCCGTGGAATTGCCGGAACGGGTCAGGCTGTTGCGGCTGACCAGCGACGGTATCTGGAGAATATGCTCGGAAGCGGTGCGGCCTTCTATTCTGGAAATGAGGGCCCGGGTTGCGACCTGACCGAGCTCCCGGCCCGACTGATCGATGCTGGCGAGATTGACGAGGCCGAGTGCTGCGGTCGACGAATTGTCGTATCCGATGACGGCGAGATCTTCGGGCACGCGCACACCCATCTCCATAGCCAGGCTCAGAAGGGTGATCGCGTCGAGGTCGCTCCAGCAGAATACGGCGCGCGGCCTCTCCTTCCTCGAGAGGAACTTTCGCATCGCCTCTTCCCGCTTTGGCGAAGCAATGGGAATTTTGCCGATCACTGGCGAGGAGCCGAGCCCGCCACGCTGCATCGCCCGGCGAAACCCGATCTCACGCTGGCGGACGACGGAGACCGCATGCCCCTGGCGCTCGCCGAGACTGAGCATTTCGATATCGCGATAACCGCAGGCCAGAAGCGCTTCCACGGCGATCTCCGCGCCGCGCTGATCGTCTGCGTTGACGGTATCGAAGGCCGTAGCGCTGGCATCGTGGTAACCGACCGCGACGATCGGTATCTGGACTGCGAACTTTGCGAGGATCTCCGAGGGCAAACGCGGCGCAACGAGGATAAGGCCGTCCATCTTGTAGTCGATCATCGACTCGATCAACGACGTCTCCAGCTGCACGCGCGCATCGCTGACGCCGATCATCGCCTGGTAGTGCGAAGGCGCCAGCACCCCGTTTACGCCGGCAATCACCTCCGGAAGGAAAGGATTGCGGATATCGATCAGGAGCACTCCGATGGTGAAACTCCGGCCACGCAGCCCTCTAGCTGCCCGCGAGGGGCGATATGCGAGTGCCTCGATGGCATCAGTCACCCTTGCGCGCAGCGCATCACTGACGCCGTAGGCATTTCGCATCACCTTGGAAACCGCTGCGACCGATACGCCTGCGTGAGTTGCCACCGTCCGGATCGTCACGCGATCGTTTCGTTGCAGCTTTTGTTTTTCTTCGATTGACATGAAATCTCTGGCTTACTGCGGATCGTCGACATCGCCCGCAGAACCACCATGGCAGACTGGCAACGAAAATTCTATTGCGCTTCCGAAGAAAATGTAGAACGTTATATGGAGAACGTTCTACAACTCGTCGGGAGGACTTGATGAACTTTCAGCCGGCAGCCATCAGCGGCAACCTCGTTTCGCGTGCCTGGTCCGGGGATATGATCGCGCCACTATCGGATGGCGGTCAGGGAACGGCCGCAAGCTTCGTCTCCAAGACTTTCGAACATGATGGCGCCAAGCTTCCCGTCGAGCTCTTTATATCAGCACTTGGCCTCTACCGCTGCTTCATCAACGGCGTTCGCGTCGGCGACGACCTGTTGACCCCAGGTTGGACGAACTACGACGATCGCCTTGCCTATCAGCGATACGACGTCTCGAACCTGCTCAAGCCGGGCCTCAACCGGATCGAGATCTGGCTTGCCGACGGATGGTATCGGTCGCCTTTGATGTGGGGCGCCCAGGCGATCCCGAATTGCTGGGGCGACAGGATCGGCGCTATTGCGGATCTGATCGGACCGGATGGCACCGTTCTTTCCACGGACACCTCATGGCGAAGCGGCCTTCTGCCGATCCTGAAATCCGGAATCTACTTCGGCGAAATCTATGATGCCCGCCAGGAAAACTACTTGGAGAGCCATGGCACCGAGAGATTGCCCTTCGACAGGGCGCTGCTTGTCGCGCACGAAACGGCTGCGGTGCGCGAGTTGCCGCCACTTGCCGCTGTCGAAAGCTGGACCGACGATGAGGGCAGGACCGTCTACGATTTCGGCCAGAATGCCGGCGGCTATGTCAGATACAAGGTCCGCGGCACTGCCGGCGCCGAAGTCCGGGTGGAGCATTCGGAGGTACTCGGCCCCGATCGTCATTTCGACAATCGCAACTATCGCACGGCCGCGGCACATACCGTCTACACGCTGCGGGGAGACGGCGATGAGACCTACGCACCGCATTTCACCTTCCACGGCTTCCGTTATGCCAGGGTGACGATCGAGGGCGATGCGAAGATCCTCGCAATCGCGTCCATCCCGATCTCGTCGGTGCCTGAGCCCGCCGGCGGTTTCACTTCGGGCAATGCGCTGGTCAATCGCCTCGTCGAGAATACCATCTGGTCGCAGCGCGCCAATTTCGTCGAAGTTCCAACCGATTGCCCGCAGCGCGATGAACGCCTGGGCTGGACGGGCGACGCCCAGGTATTTGCCGCAACCGCATGCTGGCTGAGCGACAGCCAATCCTTCCTCAGGAAGTATCTGCGCGATGTGATGGCTGATCAGCGCGAGGATGGCGCCGTCTCGCATTTTTCACCGGATCCGACCCGCTTGCATCCGGCCAATTTCCCGGGCTATGCCGGCTCGACCGGCTGGGGCGACGCGATCGTCGTCATCCCCTGGGTACTCTACACCCATTACGGCGACCGGGCCGTCCTGTCGGAGTGCCTGGATTCCATGGTGCGCTGGGTCGATTTCGTCTGGTCGATCTCGGATGGTCCGCTCGTGCGTCCGCCCTCGCGTTGGGGCGACCGCGGCTTCACCTTCGGCGACTGGCTGCAGCCGGTCGGCGACAATCGAAAGCCTCGTCCGACGATTGCTGACGACTGCGCGGCCACGCTTTACCACTTCATCTCGACCGACCTTCTGGCAAGGATCGCAGCCACTCTCGGCGAGCATGCGCTTGAAGAGAAGATGAAACAGCGCGTAAACGAGATCCGGCGGACATTCGCCAACGAGTTCATCACGCCGGCAGGACGGCTCGCACACAACGACCAGACGTCCTATGCGTTGGCCTTCCTCCACGACCTGATACCGGCGGAGCACACGCAAGCCGCACAGCAGCATTTCCGGCAGGTGATCGTCGATGCCGACTACAAGATCGGCACCGGTTTCATCGGCACGCCCGCTCTGCTGCCGGCGCTGACGAAGCTCGGCATGGACGATCTGGCCGAAAAGGTCTTCCTGCAGGAGGATGTACCGGGCTGGCTCTACCAGGTGTCAAAAGGGGCGACAACGATCTGGGAGCGCTGGGATTCCATGGCGCCTGACGGCACCATCTACGAACCTGATATGAACAGCTACAACCACTATGCCTATGGCGCGGTTTGCCAGTGGCTGTTCGAAAGCGTCGCCGGAATTTCTCCGAGCCCGAGCGCCCCCGGATTTGCCGAGGTGGTCGTCGATCCGGCGCCGATTCCGTCCCTTTCGCCGGTTTCGGCCTATCATGATATCAGCCAGGGACGCATCGAGGCCGGCTGGCAGTGCGACGGCAACAAGGTCACCTATGTGCTGACCCTTCCGGAGGGCTGCATCGGCCGGTTCCGGCCGGGAAAACGGCATCAAAACCCGTCGCTCAACGGAGAGCCTGTTGTCGAGAAAGCCATTCTTCCCTCCGGGACGCACCAGCTGGTCTTTTCCCTACCCAATTCTTGAGGAGCATACACGTCACACCGTTCAGAGGAGGAACGTCATGACACATCGGATAAAACTCATTCTTGCGGGCGCGTCCGCGCTTTTGGCACTGGTCGCGGCTGGCCCGTCGCATGCAGATACCACGCTGTCATTCCTGATCGACAACAACCCGGACACCGTCGCGGCAGCCGAGGCACTCGTTGCCGCCTATCAGGCAAAGGCACCCGACGTGACGATCGAAATCGAGCCGCGAGCCGGTGGCGGCGAAGGCGACAACATCATCAAGACGCGCCTGGCAACGGGGGAGATGTCCGATGTGTTTCTCTACAATTCCGGCTCGCTGCTACAGGCGCTGAAGCCGACACAGACGCTTGTCGATCTGAGCGGACTGTCGTCGCAAGCGAAGGTCGACGAAAGTTTCAAATCGGTCGTCCGTGCCGATGGCAAGATCTATGGCGTTCCCTTCGGCACGGCGATGGCGGGCGGGATCCTCTACAACAGGAAAATCTACCAGGACCTCGGCCTCTCCGTCCCGAAGACATGGGCGGACTTCATGGCGAACAACGCGAAGGTCAAAGCTGCCGGAAAAGTCGCCGTGGCGCAGACCTATCGCGATACCTGGACCTCGCAGCTGTTCGTTCTGGCTGACTATTACAACCTGCACGCGGCCGTGCCGAACTTCGCCGCAGACTATACCGCCAACAAGGCAAAATACGCAGAGACGCCTGCAGCCCTGAAGGGCTTCGAACGGCTGAAGGACGTTCACGACGCCGGTCTGATGAACGAAGATTTTGGCGCGGCAAGCTACGACGATGGCCTGAGAATGGTGGCAACCGGCGAGGCAGCGCATTATCCGATGCTGAGCTTCGCGGTCGGCGCGCTCAAACAGAATTATCCCGAAAACCTCAACGATGTCGGCTTTTTCGCGCAGCCGAGCGACGACGCCGCAACCAACGGCTTGACGGTCTGGATGCCGCCAGCCCTCTACATTCCCGTGACCAGCCAGCACGCCGAGGAAGCGCGGAAATTCGTCGATTTCGCGGGAAGCGTCGAGGCCTGCAAGATCATGGTGGAAACCAATGCCGTTCAGGGGCCTTCCCTGATCGACGGCTGCGACCTGCCAGCTAGCGTACCGCCTGCGATAAAGGACATGCTCCCCTATTTCGAGGCCAAGGACAAGACGACCCCGGCGCTGGAATTCGTGTCGCCGATCAAGGGACCGGCTCTTGAGCAGATCACCGTCGAAGTCGGCTCCGGCATTCGCCAGCCGGCTGACGCGGCAAAGCTCTATGACGACGATGTGCGCAAGCAGGCCAAGCAGCTCGGTCTTCCCAACTGGTAGCGGTCTTTCGGGTCAATTAGCCTCGCTCCTAAAGGGGCGAGGCTCCACCCGAGAAGAGGTAGTCATGACCGAGACACGCCCCCGTTCGCGCAAATCGCCCTACCCGCTGTGGTTTTTCATTCCGGCCGCAATCATCTACGGCGTGCTGTTTCTGGTTCCCACGGTATCCTCTCTCTGGTTCAGCCTCACACGCTGGGATCTTTCGACCGCCGAATTCATCGGGCTCGAAAACTTTCAGCAGTTCTTTTCCGAACCATTCCTGGTCAAGGGACTGGTCAACACGCTGATCTATGCCGTGACGACATCCGGCCTGAAGACGGTCTGCGGGTTGCTGCTTGCCGTGCTGCTGACCAGCAATATCTTCGCCCGCGGCTTCCTGCGCACGCTGGTCTTCTTTCCCGTCCTGGTCTCGACGATCGGCATCGGCATCACCTTCACGGTAATGATGCATCCGACCAAGGGCATCATCAATGTCACGCTCGAGACGCTCGGCATTCCAGGCCCGGGATGGCTCACCAATCCGGCGCTGGCGCTTTTTTCGGTGGCTTTGGTCGATGTCTGGAAGGGTGTCGGCCTCGCAACCCTGATCTTCATCGCCGGGCTTGCCGCGATCAGCCCCGATTATTATGAGGCCGCGAGGATCGACGGCGCCACGCGTCTCCAGCAATTTTTCCGGATCACCCTGCCGCTCGTGCGTCCCGCCACCGTCATCGTGGTGACATTGTCGCTGATCGGCGGGCTTCGATCCTTCGATCTGATATGGGCCATGACCCGAGGCGGGCCTGGTTTCTCCTCCGATGTGATCGCCTCGGTCATCTATAAGCAGTACCAGGCGGGTTTCTACGGCCTATCGACGGCCGGAAACGTCATCCTGTTCGCGCTGATCGCCATAATTATCCTGCCATTCACCCTGTGGTTCAACCGGCGCGAGGTCGAGGAATGAGAAGCGTCCGCCCTTACGTGACCGGCGCGATTGCCCTTGCGGTGGCGGCCGTCATCTTCGTGATGCCTTTCGTTTTCGTCGCTCTCCAGGCGGTCAAATCGAAATCCGAAGCCTCTCGCCTTGATTTCGAATTGCCCGAGCATTGGCTGTTCTGGGATAATCTGATCGCCGTCTTCAAGGCGCGCGACTACCAGCTCGCGCTCGCCTATTTCAACTCCACGCTGATCACCGTGGCCTCCGTCACGATCCTGATCCTGCTGTCGGCAATGGTCGGATATGTGATGCAGCGCCGCAAGACCGTCTGGAACAGGGTGGCCTCCATTGCCCTGTTCATGGGTCTGATGATGCCGCCAGCCGTCGTGCCCACCATCGGCCTCTTGCAGGAGATCGGTCTCTTCAAGACCATGACCGGGATGATCCTGATCCAGGTCGCCTATAATCTCTCGTTCTCGACATTGCTCTACCGGTCATTCATTTCGACCATACCGCGCGACCTCGACGAGGCGGCGCTGATCGATGGCGCCAAGCCCCGACAGATTTTCTTCAGAGTGATCCTGCCGTTGCTGAAGCCGGTGACCGTCACCAACATCGTCGTGCAATCGATCGCGATCTTCAACGATTTCACCAACCCGCTCTACTATCTTCCCGGCAAGGAGAACGTGACCGTGCAGCTGACGCTCTATAATTTCCAGAGCATGTATACGAGCCAGTACAATCTCCTCTTCATGAATATCCTCCTCGTGACGATCCCGCCGCTGATCGTCTTCATCTTCTTCAACCGGCAGATCGTCGCCGGCATGACGGCCGGCGCAGTAAAAGGGTAACCGAATGGCTGAGCTCACTCTCAAGCAAGTTCGCAAGAGCTTTGGCGCCCTTGAAGTCATCAAGGGAATTGATCTGGAGGTTGCCTCCGGCGAGTTCGTCGTTTTCGTCGGCCCGTCTGGATGCGGAAAATCGACGTTGCTGCGGATCATCGCCGGCCTGGAAGAATCGACTGCAGGCACGCTGACCATCGGCGGCAAGGACGTGACCTATGCCGAACCCTCCGAGCGCGGCATTGCCATGGTGTTCCAGAGCTACGCGCTCTACCCGCATATGACCGTTGCCGAGAATATCGGCTTCGGCCTTTCACTCGCCCGCCGCCCAAAGGCGGAAATCGCCGCCAAGGTCGCGGCGACGGCTGAAACGCTGCAGCTCACCCAGCTGCTGGAGAGAAAGCCGAAAGCGCTCTCCGGCGGCCAGAGGCAGCGCGTCGCCATCGGCCGCGCGATCATCCGCGATCCCAAGGTCTTCCTGTTCGACGAGCCGCTCTCCAATCTCGACGCTTCGCTCAGAGCCCAGATGCGTCTTGAGATCGCCGATCTGCACGCCCGCCTGAAATCGACGATGATCTACGTTACCCACGACCAGGTCGAGGCCATGACGATGGCAGACAAGATCGTCGTCCTGAACGGCGGCGCGGTCGAGCAGATCGGCAGCCCGATGGAACTCTATCGCACTCCGGCAACACCATTCGTCGCCGGATTCATCGGCAGCCCGAAGATGAACCTCTATGGGGGCGAGACCGCGCGGCGAATGAACTGCACGACCTACGGCATTCGCCCGGAACATATCAGGCTTTCGGAAGGTGCCGGGCAGTGGCAGGGCAGGATCCGGCATCTCGAGCGGCTTGGCGCCGACGCGATCCTCTACCTCGACGTCCCCGAACTCGGTGAGATGGTGGTGCGCGCCGAAGGCGAGACGCCATTTGCGCCTGGAATGACAGTCTGGGCAAATCCGGTCGAAGGAGCGGAACATCGGTTCTGAGGCTAACGCCTGCCCGCCGTCTCGCTCATGAGCCTGCGGAATTTCAGGCGAGAAGACGCGCGGGTTGGCCTTGGCGGATTGCCAGCTCGACCGCCTGCTTGTCGAAAGTTACGAAGCTCTCGCCGCCAAGCCATGCTCCTTCATGGGCGATCACGCCATCTGCAAAATCGCCACCCGCCTCCAGCATGGCCAGTCCTGCTTCGACCGCAGGACGGTTCATCGCCACATTGCCCGCGTTGAGTAGGTCGTGGATCGTCTGTGAAACATCTTCCTTTGATAGCCTGGCTCCTCGACGCAGGATCCAGACCAGTTCACATAAGCTCGGCAGGGAAACCGCGATCAGTGATGCTTCCCTGAGGAGCTTTGCCGCTGCCCTTCCCTGCTCAGCATTATCCTGCAAGACGGCTCGAGCAAGAATGTTGGTATCGACTGAAACTTTCATTCCTCGCCGGCCCAGCCCGAAGCCGCGATTTCGTTCATCTCTTCGATGGTCAACGGTTTTTTCACCTTGCCAGCATGCCGTCCGATAAAGTCCTCGATTGTCCCCGTCGGACGAGCAGCCCTTACCCGCAGCTCGCCCCCAGGCAGCTTGTCGAATTCGATCCGCTCCCCCGGTTTGACCCCAAGATGCGTCAGCAAATCCCGTCTCAGCGTGATTTGCCCTTTCATTGTGACCGCAAGGGAAGCCATGGAGAATCTCCGAACTTTAAACCCATACAAAAGTAATGGAATTTTTCCTTACATTCAAGTTCGAGTGATACGGACTTGCCTTCACCTGCCTAGTTCGTGTGGCTCACTCCCAACCGAAGAAAAAGTCGGGAAAAATTCGTCTGCCGCTCAAGCTCTCAATTGCGGTAATGCATCGCCGGCAAGCGATAAGAGCGGTTCGTAGTCGGCTTCGGAAAGCACTGAAAAATCAACGAGGCCGAGTGTGGCGCGCATGGCGGAGAGCGATGGCTCCTTGATCGCGGCGTCAAGCGCATTTCGCAGGAGAAGGATTCTGTCGTCCGATGCATCGCCTGAGGTGATGAATGGCAGGCCGGGGCCCTTGGGCGTTTCGGCGATGATGCGGACCGCTTGGAGATGGCCGGGATCGAAGCGGCGAATATTCGCATAAGTGACGCAATCGATGGAGGCACTCTCCGCCCTGCCCTCGGCAACGGCGGCGATGCTGCCGCGGTGGCTGCCGGTTTCGATAATCCGACCGAAGAAGCGGCCGCTGTCGGCAAGCGGAGCGACCGCCGCGCGAAAGAAATTGCTGCCGGAATTGCTGTCAGGGCTATTGATCGCAGCCGTGGTGCCCCGCAAATCCGCCAACGAGCAAAGGGGAGAATCCTTGCGGACGACAATGAAGCTGCGCATCAGCGGGCCGTCGCAGCCGGGATGACCATAAATCGGCGTCGCCACCAGGCGGACCCTGCCACGCAGGCTCCTGGCAAAGGGATAGCCGCATGCCTGCGAGAGAAGAAGATCCGGCCTCAGCCAGGCTTCATCATAGGGAACCGCCTGATCGAGCTTTTCAGGCAAGCCCTTGAGGCCGGCATCCAAGAGATAATGCCGGAGGAACGACCAGAGCTCGGCTGTCGCATCCGCGAGCGGCTCCGAAGTGACATACATGGCGATGCTGACGAGAGACATTCTGGTCCTTTGCGGCGAAGCGCAAGCATCAACCAAGTCAGGCAATGCCGCCGAGGCATACATATTTAAGCTCGGTGTATTCGTCCAATCCGTGCCTCGACCCTTCGCGACCGAGACCCGACATTTTCACGCCGCCGAACGGAGCTTCGGCCGTGGAGACAAGACCGGTATTGACGCCGACCATCCCATATTCGAGCGCTTCGGCGACGCGAAACACTCGCGACAGATCGCGGGCGTAAAAATACGAAGCAAGGCCGAACTCGGTGTCGTTTGCCTGTTCGATGACGTCCTGCTCGTCGCGGAAACGAAAAAGCGGGGCAAGCGGCCCGAAGGTTTCCTCGCGCGCGACCTGCATGCCGGCAGCGACATCGCGCAGGATTGTCGGCTCGAAGAAATGGCCGCCAAGCGCGTGGCGCTTGCCGCCTAAGACGATCGCGGCCCCCTTTGCAACGGCGTCGCTGATATGGCTTTCGACCTTGGCGACGGCGTTGTCGTCGATGAGCGGGCCAAGCACGACGTCACGGTCGAGACCATTGCCGACCTTCAAGCCCGAAACCGCCGCGGCAAGCTTGGCGGCAAACGCCTCGTAGACGCCGTCCTGGACATAAAGCCGATTAGCGCAGACGCAGGTCTGGCCGTTGTTGCGGAACTTGGCGATGAGCGCGCCTTCGACGGCAGCGTCGAGATCGGCATCGTCGAACACGATGAAGGGGGCATTGCCGCCAAGCTCGAGACCGAGCTTTTTGATCGTCGGCGCGCATTGCCGGTAAAGCAGCTCGCCCGTCCGGGTGGAGCCCGTGAACGTCAGGACCCGAACGTCACGGCTTGCCGTCAGCGCCCCGCCAATTGCCGCTGCGTCACCCGTGACGATGTTGAGAAGCCCCGGCGGCAGGCCGGCACGCTCACCGAGAACGGCGATGGCGATGGCGGAGAATGGCGTCTGCAGCGCCGGCTTGAGAACGACGGCACAGCCGGCGGCAAGCGCAGGGCCAATCTTGCGGGTGATCATCGCGTTCGGAAAATTCCAGGGCGTGATCGCCGCCACTACGCCTGCCGGCTGGCGCAGGACGAGGATCCGCTTGTCGGCCTGATGTCCCGGGATGGTCTCGCCGTTGATGCGTCTCGCCTGTTCGGCGAACCATTCGATGAAGCTCGCACCATAGGTGATCTCCCCCTTGGCCTCGGCCAGGGGTTTTCCCTGTTCCAGCGTCAGGATCATCGCCAGATCGTCGCGGTTTTCGATCATCAGCCGATGCCAAGCCTTCAGAACGGCGGCGCGCTCCCCGGCGGTCTTCCTCGCCCAAAGCTTCTGGGCAATCACGGCGGCGCGGATGGCGTCCTCCGTTTCCGCGGCACCGAGATCAGGGACCACCCCCAGCGGTTCGCCTGTCGCCGGATTGCGGACCGTCGCCGCCTTGCGGCCTTCCGTTTCGATCCAGCGATCGGCGATGGGGCATGCCTGACGGAACAGCGAGGGATCATTGAGCTTCATATGACAACTTTCAACAGAATACGTGAGCGGCACCGGGATCGAAATTCAGATGGACTATATCTCCGCGGCTGAGCCCCGCGATAGCCTCGTGACCGAACGGCAGGCGAACCGCCAGCGCCTCGCCTGTTGCCGTCTCGGTGGAGACATGAATATTGTTGCCGAGAAAGGTAATGTCGCTGACTGTTGCGGCAAGGCCCGCTCCCGCCGCTTGGGCGCGCGACAATCGAATGCGTTCAGGCCTCAGCATCAGGGCTGCCCTCGTCCCGGAGGTTCCTTTTCCATGCACCGGAATATGGTTGAAGACGCTCCCGCCGCCAAGCGAAATGGTGGCCTGCCCATCGGAGGATGACAGCAGGTCGCATGAAATGAAGTCGCTGTCGCCGATGAATTCGGCAACGAAGCGGGTCCGCGGATTGGCGTAGAGTTCCGGCCCCGTGCCGATCTGGTCGATGACGCCCTTGGAAAAGACGGCGATGCGGTCGGAGAGCCGCAACGCCTCCTCCTGGTCGTGCGTGACATAAAGGATCGTCACTTCGGTCTGCTGATGGATCCGGCGTATCTCATGCTGGATTTCCTCGCGCAGCTTCTTGTCGAGCGCCGACAGCGGCTCGTCCATCAGAAGCACCGGCGGATCATAGGCTAGGGCTCTGGCAAGGGCGACACGCTGCTGCTGGCCGCCGGACATTTGTGCGGGCTTGCGATCCTCGAAGCCTTCGAGCCTGACGAGGCGCAGCATCTCCTTCACCTTGCTGTCGACCTCGGCCTTGGACTTGCGCCTGACCTTCAGCGGAAATGCGATGTTTTCGCCCACCGTCAGGTGCGGAAACAGGGTGTAGCGCTGGAACACCATGCCGATGTTGCGCTTGTGCGACGGCGTGGCGAGCAGGGTCTTGCCCTCCAGCGTGATGTCGCCTTTCGTCGGAGTTTCAAAACCGGCCAGGATGTAGAGGGTCGTGCTTTTCCCGGATCCGGACGGTCCGAGAAAGGTCAGGAACTCCCCGCGCCGAACGTCGAGATTGACGTCGTGGACGGCAACGACAGGGCCGTATTCCTTGCGTATTCCGCGGATCTGAAGGAATGGTTCTTTCATTGTTTCAGTACCTTACGCACGACGGCAACCAGCGCCATCAAGATGATCGTCAAAAGGATGAGAAGGGTCGACGCCGCAGCGACAACCGGCGTCAGGTCTTGCCGCAGCGTCGCCCACACTTTTACCGGCAGCGTCTGCAGCGTCGGGCTGGACATGAAGATCGCCACCACCACCTCGTCCCAGGATGTCAGGAACGAGAAGACGGCCGCCGAAAATAGCCCATGGCTAATCGCAGGCAGGGTCACCCTGATCTTTGCTTCCAGAGGCGAGGCGCCGCACAGAACC
>Ga0102593_1000610_pt1 | contig 54836 bp, 60 predicted proteins | sample AraplaCol_mMS_r2_2_FD_76862 | JGI IMG/M metagenome (GOLD analysis project Ga0102593, IMG submission 76862) | Arabidopsis root microbial communities from North Carolina, USA - plate scrape MF_Col_mMS_r2 (SPADES assembly) (version 2) | ecosystem: Host-associated > Plants > Roots > Endosphere... | reverse complement strand
ACATACTTCGAAACAGCAAGCGGAAGACCCATCGTTGATAAGCTAAGCATCAGGGTATATGGACCGTATGCATACTTATAAAGCGCGTAACCTGATGTTCCGACTAGCGCTGTAAACGGAATAATATAAATAAAACCCAAAATCTTTGTTAACAAAGAAGACGCTGTTAACAAAAGCGTGCCTCTCATCAAATTTTTTTCCATACATCAAAACTCCAGCAATAAATATTATATTTTTAACAAATACTTGATTTATTGTATCATACTTACAGTTATTATCTAGTTTTTTATAAAGACTTATAATTCTTCCTATATTACGTTTTTTTACATAATAAAGGAATACAAACCAATCTTTTCACCTATGATAAATGAATCGTTTTTTACTTTTCACCTTACCTGACGTTTATATTCTGAAAGGCGTGTTACATTATATATATCAGTTACCAACTCAACCAAGACTCCTTGACTACTCCCACAAAGGTTCACCTAGGCAGATGCTGCCTACCCCGCAAGGGGCGGCGGCAGACGCTTAGGTCTAGCAACTCCGACCTACCTGCTCTTTAGGTAGGTCGGAGTTGCTAAATCGATATAAATAAAGGAGGAAACGATTGTGAAAATGAAACAACGTTTTTCAAAAGTAGCTGCCGCTGCAACGATTACAGGAATTGTTGCGTTTGGATTTGCTCCTGTGGCTCAGCTTGATACCCCAGCACACGCAGCTACATCTCAAGAAACAAGCAGTCAAAATCAAACAGCTGTAAAAAACATTAACGAAATTTATAATGCGGCGGTGCAAGGCGAAGTGCCGCGCTTAACAGCAGACTTAAAAATTGGCAAAAGCCTGCGTCAAGATGTTCGAGATCAGTTCGGTCCTCCGCCTGAAGGTTCATCAAATAACTTTGACTACTATCATGCGGAAATGGGTCACCCTGGATATGCATTTGGCTATGACCAAAATAATGTCATTAACGAAATCCGCTATTTTGGTACAAATGTAGAGCGTCAAACAAATTTAGGGTCCATCACGCAAGCTAACTTAAAGAAAGAATTAGGTCAGCCAAACTTTACAAGCAAAGTAAAAGGTGATGGTACTACTCAAACGAGATACACGTATCACGCCGGCGCCTATGATCTTGAATTTATTTTTGATGATGCAAAAACATTAAATCACGTAAATTTAGTTGCAAAACCTTAAGAAATAGAAAAAGTAGCAGACAGCCTGCTACTTTTTTTCATGAAATAAAACCAGTGCTGAATCGGCTACGTGTTCATACCCAATCTCCATATAAATCTTGTTAGACGTAGGGTTTGTCATATCTGTGTATAGGCTTGTTGTTTGAAACCCTTCATCTAGCATAAGCTGAGAAAGCGCGGATACACAGCTTGAGGCATAGCCTTTTTTACGTTCTTTTTGAGGTGTGTACACAAAGTTAATTGTAACGTTATGGGCCGTTGGACGCGTAGCATTGGCAATCGACACACACTTGCCGTTCACTTCCCATAAAAATAGCCGTTCTGCTTTAATAAAAGCTTCTCCTGTTTTGGCAGCTTGTTCTTTCGATATAGGCTCCCCAATGATATACATAAACTCTCGAACCCACTCCGTTACGAGCGGAAGATGCTCCAACCTTGCTTTTACCAGCATTCCTTCAGCATCCGCAGCTTTTTTTACTTTGTCTAACCGGTAAATGCGCTGATCCATTTTCAAAGAAGCTTCTTGATTTTTTAAATCTGCTAGTTTTTGAGAAAGATATAAAACCGTTTGTTTCTCTCCAACTAAGCCCGGTATGTCGATTTCTTGTAACAGCTCTGCCGCTTCGCTTAGTTCACCTTCCGTTAGCTTCTGTATTTGAGACAGTATGATTTGCTTAGGATGCGTTTGCAGTAACACAAGCACAACACGGCTATCTTTAAAAATAACGCCCATAAAATTTGGTTTGCTGCTTTCATTTAAGCCGTGTAAAATGCCAAGCGCTAAGTTATGAAGAACTTCATTTTTTGATAAAAGCAGCTCTACTTGGTTTTTAAATTCCTGTACTTCTCTATATCTATGTAACTGGATCATTTTCTTTCTACCTCCGCAAATGCTCTTACCGGAAACGTTCCGGCTCCTTTTATTTTAGGAGGCACAGCGTAAAATAAAAAGGACTCGGTTAGTTGATCTAAGTGACATAAGTGTTCAGCAATCACAATATCCGCCCCTAACAGCAGCGTATGAGCTGGTCTTGCTTTTCCTTTTGTGTCGTCAATATTCATCGAATCAATTCCGACAAGAGCGGGCTGTTGAGACACTAAATAAGCTGCCGCGCTTTCCGTTAAGTATGGATGGTTTTCTAAATAATCGTCTGTATTCCAGTAGCGATCCCATCCCGTATGAATTAATACCGCTTTGCCTTTTACGTCTATATGTTGAAAATGAGATTCATCAATAGCCGTTAAAGTCGGGTCAACCGAAATGACTATTCCTTCCAGTCCGGCTGTTTTATCAATAGCCGTTTGAGCTAAATCAGTTCCGTCTTTGTATCTATGAAACGGCACGTCAATATACGTACCGGTATTCGTGACCATTTCAATTTTACCGATTTGAAATTCAGTCCCTGGTTCATAAAGCTTCTTAGACGCTTCTCGGCTCAAATAGTCGCAAATGATTGGTGCCGGCAAGCCTTTATGTGTGATAACTCCGTCTTCAATGATGTGGCTTAGATCAATATACGTTCTTTTTTTCATACTCCCACCCACTTTTTCAATATTCAGTAAAAATATTCTAACATAAAAAAGCTCTTCCTAGTTTCCTAGAAAGAGCTTTTTTTAGAGAACATTATTAACTTGATAAACATACATCGTACGTGTGCTTTGTATAAACAAATCCTTCAAAAATAAGACGGGCTGTACGCACTACTTTGATTCCATTAACCTGTCCATCTTTTAGATCCACACTGGTTTCCATAATTCCCATTGGATGAGCAAGCCGAACGGTATCGCCTTTTAGTTGAACCATTTCTGACAGAAGCGTGCCTTTTGTATAAATAGCCGCCGTTGTACAAATTGCTCCTGTAATCGCAAGCGTTTGATGCGGTTTTTGCATCGACATCATGCGAATTAATACGTCCATTTGAGAAGCAGCTTTTTCTCTGCCAGTCCCGTCGCGATGGTCCATAGGAGGAGCAATAATCGTCATTTTTGGAACCGCTGGTGATAGTTTAGTTGCTTTGTTTTGAGGTGCAAGCCCCGCTTTTTCCGCTGCAATGGAACGAATTTCTTCAAATAGCTTCAGCTGTTTGTCCGTGTATTCATGCGGAAGTTCTGTTCCCTTTAGGCCAATATCCCCTGCTTTAACAAATACAAGCGGATTTCCTACATCAACAATTGATGCTTTTATTGTCCCGATGGATGTTTGCAGAAGATCAATAGCGTTCCCGGTCGGAAGCAGTTTTCCAGTAACGGCTCCTTCTCCGTTTTCAAACGAAAGATAAATGGGTGAACCCGTACCTGGCACTCCAGGAATCATACACGATCCTTCTGTTTTCACTTTTCCGTTTTCTACTTCTACTTCCGCTACGATTACTTTTTTCGTATTCGTATTATAAATCCGCACTTTGGTCACCGGTTCCACAGGTTGTACAATTCCTTGTTCGATGGCATAAGGTCCGACCGCTGAAGAGATATTGCCGCAGTTTCCCTTAAAATCAACGAGGGATTCGCTGATGCTGACCTGTGCAAACGTGTAATCTACGTCAGCTTTCTCTAAATCTGATTTTTTTATAATCGCAATTTTACTCGTCAGCGAATTGGCTCCGCCTAACCCGTCAATTTGACGTTGATCCGGACTTCCCATTATATCTAGCAAAAACGGTTCCCAATCAGATTTGTTCACAGGCATTTCTTCATGATTGATAAAAACCCCTTTACTCGTTCCACCTCTCATAACCGTTACAGGAATGCGCGTCATATTAATCACCTTTCTCCCCTACTAACAAACGCCGAGGCGTTCATCAAACCATTTTATTTTTTTACTATTTAGAACCGGTTCATTTGCCATTTATCGTATAATAGAGGTGGTCATAAGTAAAATACATAAAATTTATTGTCTTTTTAAAAATTTTTTTATAATCTAAATACAAGGGGGAATTGGGATGGATCAAAAAGATTGGATATTAATTAAAACGCTTCACGAAGAAAAGAACATTACGCGAACGGCTGAAAGGCTCTACGTATCGCAGCCTTCTTTAAGCTACCGCCTTAAAAATCTTGAAGAAGAATTTGGCGTGTCGCTTTTCTTCAAAACGAAAAAAGGAATTGAGTTTACATCTGAAGGTGAGCATCTTGTTCGCTATGCGGAAAATATGTGGAAGCAGCTGCAGGAAACAAAAGACAGCATGCGTAATATGAGCGAAACCGTTACGGGAACGCTTCGCTTAGGGGTATCGAGTAACTTTGCACAGCATAAGCTTCCTAAAATTTTAAAACAGTTCTCTCTTCACTACCCAAATGTACAGTTCAGCGTCAATACCGGCTGGAGTACGCAAGTTATGAATCTATTAGACTCTTCGCGTGTGCACGTTGGTATTTTACGAGGCAATTATCCGTGGAACGGAGAAAAATCACTGCTGACGAAAGAACGGCTCTGCTTAATTTCGAAAAAAGAGATTGCGATCGATGACTTGCCGAACCTGCCTTATATTAATTATAAAACCGATACGTCGCTAAAAGATCTCATTCAAGACTGGTGGCATGACAAGTTTTCAGAGCCTCCGTTTGTGGCAATGGAAGTTGACCGGCAAGAAACGGCCAAAGAAATGGTCAAAAATGATTTAGGCTTTGCAATTTTACCTGAAATTTGCCTTCACTCCAGCGACAACTTATATACATACGGACTTTCATACCGAGATGAATCACCTTTGCTTCGAAACACGTGGCTCATGTATGATCCTTCTTACTTGAATCTATCGGTCGTGAAAGCATTTATTGACTTTTTAAAGCTAAGTGAAAAATAAAGCAAAAGCTAAAAAGTTTGCGTCTTGGAAGAATCTCTCTTTTAGACCAAGCTTTTTTCTAGACTACCATTATAAAATTTTTTTATGAACTTTCTAAAAAAACCTATATTTCCTTTATTTTTAAAAATGTACTAACATGAAAACAAGAAACATCAGCGGGAGTAAAGAGCGGCTTTAAAAATTCTTAATAATCAAACTACGACTCATACATGGGGATGAGAGATGTTAGTCACGTTTTTTTACTCTAAAAGAAAACGCTTTCAGAGAAAAGAGGGAAAATAAAGGAGGTTGTTTGAATGCTAGCACTACTAGGTTTTACAATGATTATTGTCTTTACGTATCTCATTATGTCAAAAAGGATGTCTCCTATCGTAGCTTTAATGGTCATTCCACTTCTTTTTGCGGTGATTGGAGGGTTTGGTAAAGGCGTCGGAGACATGATGCTAGAAGGGTTAAAACAAGTAGCTCCGTCAGCTGCGATGCTGCTGTTCGCCATCTTATATTTCGGGGTTATGATTGATGCCGGACTGTTTGATCCACTAATTAAGCAGCTGTTAAAAATCGTAAAAGGCGATCCGCTTAAAATCGTCATCGGAACGGCTCTTTTATCGCTTTTAGTTGCACTAGACGGAGACGGTACAACCACTTATATGATTACGGTTTCTGCTCTTCTTCCCCTTTATAAACGCCTGAATATGAGTCCGTTAGTGTTAACGACAGTTGCGATGCTTTCTCTTAGTATCATGAGCAGCATGACGCCTTGGGGAGGCCCGGCTACTCGTGCGATTGTCTCCCTTCACCTCGATGCATCAGAGTTCTTTATTCCACTTCTTCCAACGTTAATTGGCGGAGCTTTGTGGGTAATCTTTACAGGCTATATCCTTGGGAAAAAAGAGCGAAGACGACTTGGTGCTATTGACATCGAGCAGTTTGAATTAAAAAGCTCGCTTGCTTTTGCTGAAGACGCGTCCTTAACTTCTCAAGAAGATATTACACAGCCTAAAAAAATCTGGATTAACTTAGCTTTAACCATTGCACTCATGGTCGTGTTAGTTTCTGGCATTTGGTCTGTTTCCGTTTTATTTATGATTGGTTTTGCGCTTGCTCTTATGATTAACTATCCAAAACTCGAGGATCAAAAAGAACGTTTAATGGCTCATGCAGGCAACGCGTTAACCGTTGCAGCGCTTGTTTTTGCAGCTGGTATTTTTACAGGAATACTATCCGGCACTAAAATGGTTGACGAAATGGCCAGCCTGTTAATTCATTTAGTCCCTGATTCACTCGGTTCGTTTTTACCGACAATCGTCGCTTTAACAAGCATGCCGTTTACATTTGTGATGAGTAACGATGCCTATTACTTTGGTGTTTTACCTATCTTCGCTGAAACTGCAGCTTCTTACGGAATTGATCCAATGGAAATTGCGCGAGCTTCAGTACTCGGACAACCTGTTCATCTGTTAAGTCCGCTCGTTGCGTCTACTTTCTTACTTGTAGGTATGGTAGGTGTTGATCTTGGTGAACATCAGCGCTTTGCATTTAAATGGGCCGTTTTAACGTCTCTTGTTCTAATTGTCCTTGCTATCATCACAGGCGCACTTACACTATTTTAATAGGGAATAAAAGCTGTCATGGCTTTTTATTAATAAATTGATAAATGATAGGTGGAGGTACTTCTAAAATGTATGTAATTACGTGTTATGTAGGAAAAGGTGAAATGAGAATGTACGAGTTTGACAGTAAAGAAGAAGCGCTCTCTCAGCTAAAAAAGCTGAAAGGCTGCAGTATTCTTTCAGAAGTTGTTTACTTTAATGATTCGTCGGTTATTCCGATAGCTATTTAATTACGCAGCACTCAGCCCTATAGGTACAAACTTGATAAGCTTCCTTTCGCTCAAAAGGAAGCTTCTTTTTTTATGTTTTTTGCAAACTCCTACCAAGAAGGTTATAAAGCAGCTGCCAACCCCCTTTCCTCTCATGGACGTTTTGTTACGTTCGGCTCGTTTTGTTTTCTTGCTTCAATCATATCAATAATTCGATTGGTATGTGGAGTTAACACTGCGCATTTCTGATAGAAGGCTCCGTCTACAACAAGCAGCTCTTCATCCATCCCGCAAAACTTACAGCGCAGCTCTTGTGGTCCTGCGTAAGAGGTGTGATAAACACTATCGTTAAAGATGGTATAAAAAGTATTTCGTTGCTGCGCATCGTAAAAGCCATATTCTTTATTACTTTCATCACGATAATTAACTCCATAGTTCCGTTCAAATTCTTCTTGAGTAAATCCATCCTGCAAAAGTTCATTTTGTACTAGTTCCCTTAAACAATCCTCTATTTCCTCACCGTTAAATGAACAATCATGCACGTAAACTTCTGTTTCTTCGCTACTGTTCTCTTTTGCCATCATTTCGCTGCCGCAAATCTTACAGGGGTGTTTAGGACGCTGTTGATCAAAATAAGAGAGAGTTTGGACCTTTTCAACTACTATTTCATCGCTCACCTTTTTAAACTTAATCATCACATTTTCTGTTTGACTGACGTTTTCGTTATATAACATCACTTCGTATTCATCTATATTCTTTCCGTTTTCTGTTCGACTCCAATATTCAACTACTTCATATGAAGAAATAGTAAAAAACTCTTTAAAATTCACCACTAGCATGCATCCTTCCAAAAAAGTTTACGTTCTCTGTGTACTAAGCACGCTCTATACTACCATTTTTTCAAAGACTCGCACCACTAAACGAACTTGTTTTAGATTCGCATATCCTTTCTTTATCCGGCATACATAACACTAACCCTTTTATAAGGAGGATTTCATGAATACGTATATAATCATCAGCATTGGCGTTGTTGCCAGCGCATTTTTATTTCGGAAATATCGAAAGCAAGTCGTTGAAATATATACAATCAGTGAATTTATTCACGCTAAAAACGGCGCGGTCGCTACAAGCTCCACGTGGTTTGACAAGTTTTTTAAAGAACCTTACGCTACCGGACCAAACTATGAAAAAACAGAGGATGACGTTAGCGAGGATGGAGATGGCGGAGAATAACTAAAACAAAAAAAGGTTGAGACATGACTACATCACTTTAATTTAAAGACGAACAAATTGGGCAAATGATCTATTATGGCTTGCTTATTAGACCGCTGTTTATTTCCGTGCAAGACTTTCGCTTTCCGCGGGCGGCCGCTGAGCCTCCTCGTCGCATAGGCTCCTGCGGGGTCTCACCTGTTCCGCTTCTCCCCCAGGAGTCTCCGTCTTGTCCTCCAATCAACAGCTAGAAGCAACTAAGTAGATTAAATCTACGCTCATCCTACCAATAAAAAAATCCGAACGTTGAAGATTCTCCATCAAGAATCTTCAACGTTCGGATCTTCCTTCAGCTAAAACACTTTTGTCCCAGCCTCTTTCTTATTAATCGTCGCTTCCTAAAATACCGAAAAAGCGAAGCAAGTTGATGAATAGATTAATAAAATCTAAATACAAAGACAATGCCAAAATCGGAACAAGCTCTTCAGTGATTTCACCGTGCTTCATTTTATTAAAATCATACAGCACATATAGTGAGAAAACGATGGTACCAATCACTGAAAATGCCATCAGTCCAGGCGTTGTTAAGGGACTAAACAGCGAGAAAATGCTGATGCACACTAATGCTAACAGCGCCACTAATAAAAAGCTGCCTAAAAACCCTAGATCTTTTTTTGTTTTTGCGCCAATTACACCCATCACCGTAAAAATAACGAACGTACTTCCAAACGCATAAAGAACGACTTGCGCTCCCGCTACTGAGGCATAGTGGCTAACAATCGGAAACAGCGTGATGCCTGATATAAACGAAAACGCATATGTAAAACCGTATCCTACGCTTTTTTTCTTTCGTAACATAAATGCCGCAACCAGCATCACAAGTTCAGCAATCGCTAACGGAATAAAATAAGCCGGCGGCACATATTGACCTGCGTATAAGCCAACTGTTGAAATAAATAACGAAAAAATAAATGTTACTAATACTTTTTGAAACAGAGACCGCTGCTCTACTCCAATCACTTCTTGCATGTGTAAAACCTTCTTTCTAAAATCTGCTATATTTTATATAATACCTACCTTTTTAAGAAAAATAAAGATAATACTAAGGTCTTTTTTCTTATTTCTATAGAAAGCAAGCATAGACGCTGCCGTCTATGCTTAATTGTCATACCTTTATTTCGGCAAAAGAATACCGTCAATAACTCCGTACTCCTTTGCCTCTTCAGCACTCATAAAATAATCTCGTTCCGTATCGTTTGCCACTTTTTCAACCGGCTGTCCCGTTCGTGTTGATATGATTTCATTAATATGCTGCTTCAATTTTAAAATCCGCCGGGCGCTAATTTCAATTTCAGTCGCCTGCCCTCTAGCCCCTCCTAGCGGCTGATGAATCATAACTTCACTGTTCGGAAGTGCATAGCGCTTTCCTTTTGCTCCTGCTAGGAGAAGCAGTGCGCCAAAAGAAGCAGCCATGCCCGTGCAAATCGTTTGAACATCCGGTTCGATATACTGCATCGTATCATAAATCGCAAACCCTGCTGAAGTCGAACCTCCAGGGCTGTTAATGTAAAGTGAAATATCTTTTTTAGGATCATCTGCCGCAAGAAATAAGAGCTGTGCGACCACGCTGTTGGCAATATGATCATTGATTTCATCACCAATTAAAATAATTCGGTCTTTTAACAGCCTCGAATAAATATCATACGAACGTTCACCGCGGTTACTTTGTTCAATTACATATGGAATCGTGCTCATATATATCCTCCTTATCACACGTAATACGGCTATGCAGCCATGCAGAGAGTGCACGTCGGAGTATACGTTGGTTTTTGAATGACACTTTTTAAGGAAGGCAAAGCCTGAATCAAAAGTGCTGGATCCTGCGCTTCTAGCGTCTTATAAAAAAGCTCTGACAGCTCTTTTCGTTCTTTTTCATTCCAAAAAGAATCTGTGGAAAATGGCTCCCCGTCTTTTTCTAACCGCTGCTTGGCACGATGCAAATTGCTTTTTACCGCTGTTTCTGACGTTTGTAAAATCGAAGCGATTTCTTTCAGCTGATAGCGGAATCCTTCTTTTAAGAAAAAGATTACCGCTTGCTTCGGCGTAAATTGGCTAATCAGCAGCTCGACCGAGTGTCCCTTACTATCAAACGTATGCTTTTCAGCTTGTTGTTCCAAAGCTTTTTCTTCGACTATTCCTTCACGCTTTCTTTTTCGCAGCAGGTCAATCCAGTGATGATACGCAATTTTTTTCAGCAGCGCAGAAGACAGATTATGCTCTTCACTTTTATATCGCTGAGCCTTTAAAAACGTTTCTTGGGCAATATCGTCTCCATCCCACACATTCTGCGCTAAAAAGCGGCAGTACTGCTGCAATTTTGGGTAATGCTCGTTCCAGCAGGCATCGTCAAAGCTTTCTGTTTGTGTTTCGATTTTTTTTGAATGTGACATGATTTTCACTCCTTTTGCACTCTCTATTTACTAAACGATTAAAGGAAGTTCAAAAGATACGGGGGATCAAACTTTTTTACACATTATACGCTTAAGCAGCCATTTTTTTGTATTATAATGAAGATACTTTTATCTGAGGAGTCTAAAATAATATGCGAAGAAGACGATTATATGGCAAGAAGAAAACGAACAAACTTCACTATAAAGACTTAACCTGTGAACACCCTCAGCCTGCTTTGCCTATGAGCTATACAAGTGAAGCTCCTTTTTACTATTATGACGCGTCAGACGACGAAAGACAAAACGACTTTGAACTATATTCAGAGATTTGTATCATGAATCAAGAACATTTTTTCATTAGAGGCTGTGTTGAAATTCCTGTTCTTAATGAAGAAGAATTTTTCACTTGGAACATATGGGTTTCTTTAAGTGAAGAAAATTTCCGCCGAATGACAGATTTATGGGAAAGTGACAAAAGAGAAAATGAACCGCCTTATTTCGGCTGGTTTTCAGTTTCAATTCCAGGCTATCCGGAAACGTTAAATTTAAAAACAAAAGTGCATACAAGATCTGTTGGAACACGGCCGCTCATTGAATTAGAGCCGACCGATCACCCTTTAGCCGTCGAGCAGCGGGAAGGGATAACGCTAGAGCGAATCAAAGACATACAAAAACAATTGACTTCGTATTAAAAAACCAAGACAGCCCCAGACTGTCTTGGTTTTTTACCTTTATGGCATGCGCTTTGCTCCGTGGTATTTAGGCGCCCAGTAGCTGTCTACTTTATAGTTTGTAATTTTTACGCCGTCAGATGTAGATACGTGAACGACGTAATCATTTCCAATATAGATAGATGGAATAAGCGAACTTCCTTCAAAAAAGACGAGATCTCCTGGCTTCAAGTCAGATTTTGAAATGGTTTCTCCTGTTTCCCACTGCTGACTCGCATAGCGCGGAATGTCTTTTCCAGCTGCTTCTTTGTAAATGTATTGAACAAAACCAGCCGTATCAAAGCCTGTAGAAGGACTTGTCCCACCTTGTGCGTAAGGTACTTCTCCTACATATTTAAGAGATTCCGTCACAAATGGATTGTCTTTTGACAGCGATAAGTCATCGTAGCGTCTTGCTCCTGCGTACTTAGACGTCCAGTAGCTGCTTGTCAGGTAATCCACCGTCACATTTTCGCTGCGCTTGGCATGAATAAACTGATTGCCGCCTGCGTAGATGCCGACGTGTGAAATCCCTTCACGATACGTATCTTTAAAAAAGATAACGTCTCCTGGCTTTAAATCTGTGCGAGCAACTTCTTCTCCAACTTGCCACTGCTGATCGGTTGATCTCGGAAGGTACACGTCCGATGCGTGTTGAAATACATATGCAACAAATGCAGAACAGTCAAAGCCGTCCGTTGGCGACTCGCCTCCGAATACATATGGTGTACCGAGATGTTTTAATGCTTCTGCAATGACTTCATTATCTTTTGCAATTTCCGGTGCTCCTGTAATGCGCTTTGCTTTGGCGAAATGTGATGACCAATACGCGCTACTTGAAATGTTTTTCACCACAACTTTTCCATCTGAAGAAGATGCATAAATCATTTCATCGTCTCCGATATAAATAGCGGCTACGTTCACTTCACCGTTTTCATCCGTGTCAAAAAACAATACATCGCCTGCCTGCAGCTCGTTTTTATCGATATCTGTTCCAAGCTCTGACTGTTCTTTCACGGAACGAGGAAGCGTTGTATCAAGCGCTTGCTTAAACACATATTGAACGAAGCCAGAGCTGTCAAACCCTTCGCTTAGCGTCTCTCCTCCAGACGTATAATCCGCTCCTTCATACGTTTTTGCTTTGTCAGCAATCACGTTTTCATCTGTTGCAGCCTGTACTTGCACAGCTTTTTCTGCAGGAAAAGCGCCTTCATAAAAAGTGGCAAGACTAAGCCCTAACGCTGTGACCATAAGAGGTTTCATTACTTTCATATTTGTTCTCCTTTGTTTTTTATTTCATCCAAGAAGTTTTATATGTAAATGGTTCCCCTGTTAAAGTATGGTGCAGATGGATAGGAATTGGCTAGTACCTTTTGACTTAAATATGCTTCCCTTCCAAAGTCCTGTAAAAAATCCAGAAAAAAACTCGGCGCATATTACGCCGAGCTTTTTTATTTCATGCCCACCTGGATATTTGCTGCTTTTTGTTTTTGACGTAAATTTGCAATCCACTTGTAGTAAAGTGTAATCAAAAGAACAAAAATCCCAAGCGCAAAGTACAGTTTTGAATACCCTAAAGCACCTGCTGCAATTCCTAATACAAATGAACCAACCGCAATACCGCTATCATAAAACGTAAAGAATGTAGCAGTTGCATATGCGCTTCGGTGAGCAGGCGCCGCTTGAATCGCAAGCGTTTGGAAGCTAGGAAGCAGCGTTCCGTAGCCTAGTCCTACTAACGCACCTGAAAACAGCAGCATCCAAGAAGAATGTGTAAAGCTTAAGCTAAATAGACCAATCGCAAAGACAATACATGATGGAATAATCACAATGTTTGGGCCAGATTTATCAAATAATCTTCCTGTAAACGGTCGTGAAATCAGCATCGCAGCTGCGAACACGACAAAGAAAAAGCTTGCTGTTTTAATCAATCCAAGCGACTGTGCGTACACAGAAATAAAAGAAATAATACTTGCATACGAAAAAGAAACGAGTATACCTACAGATGAAATCGGCATGGATTTCTTTTCAAACAAATCGCTCAGTGAAAATGATTTCTTTACTGACGGAGCAGCGTTTTCTTGAAGATTTTTGACCATCATTCCGCACAGCCAGCCAACGAGCATAATCACGCCAAATACAAGGAAAATAATGTTGTATGCCATGTACTGATGAAGCGTTAGTGCTAAAAACGGCCCTGCAACAACGGCTAAGTTCATTGACATTCCGAAGTAGCCAAGTCCTTCTCCTCGTCGCTTAGCGGGAACTAAATCCGCTGCAATCGCTCCGGTGACGGTTGTCGCTAAGCTGAATGAAATTCCTTGGAAGAAGCGCAGTAATAAAAGCACGTTAAAATGGTGGATAAGCATATACAAGAAGGAAGAAAGCGCAAAAATGAGGGTACTAAATACAAGCGTTTTTTTCTTTCCAATGTTTTCAATGACTTTCCCTGAAAATGGTCTAACAATAATCGCAGATAATAAAAAGATGGTAATAACAAGCCCTGCCTGCGTACTCGTGCCGTCTAAGGCGTCTAATACATAAATCGGCAGCAGCGTCAGCAATGCATAAAACACGACAAAAATAAAAAAGTTGGTAATCGCAATGCTGATAAAGCTTTTAGTCCAGATTGGCTCCTGCTGGTTCGTCATTCATTTCACCCTTTTCTGTAGATTTACAAATTTTCTTTAATAACGAGATAAGCTGATCTTGTTCGCTGTCGGATAAAGCAATCAGCAAATTTTCTTCTAAACGTTCAATTTCTTGCTGAATTTCCGGAAGCTTTTTCTTCGCTTGAGGAGATAAATAAACGATGCGCTCTCGTTTATCACTGCCTGCTTTTCGAACGATCCATCCGCTTTTTTCAAGCCTTGTTAACGTGCGGGTAACCGTTGGCGCTTCGACATTTAAATACTGCCAAATCTCCGTTTGCGTCATCGAGCCGAATCGCTTTAAACAAAATAAAATTGAATACTGTGAGCTGTATAGCCCGTACGCTTTTAACACTTCATTTACTTCTTTAATAGACAATCTCGACTTTTGATGAAGTTCATGAAACACCAAGTTATTCACTTTTCCCACCTCACCTTTCTATTTTATTTACCTAGGTAACTAATTGTTCTTTTATTAGTATATGTGCTGCTACTTGATGTGTAAAGGCGTCTAAAAAGAGCGAAAATCAGCTTTTTTCTCTCATTTTCTACTAATGATTTACGCTTTCACTTCTGTTTCCTTATTCTTTCGTATCACGAAACTTTTTGTATATATTTACATGCACCTGCAAACTCTGTTAAAGAAGACGAAACAATATGCGGGAGGCTGGTATATGTTTTCACTGCGCGGCGATGCTCATAAAGTCTACCTTAAACTGAAAAAAGCGGCTCATCAAAACCAAAACGCAGAAGAAATTGATGAATTAGCGGAAATGGAAGAAATTCGGCAGCTTTACCTTACGCTCGGCAGCGCTACTTTGCGAAAAGTGTATTACCGAATGATCAAAGAAAAAAATGGCTCCGGCGTCATCCCTATCCTTGTTTCTGCCTTGCCTTGGCTCTTTTTTTTATTTTCCCAGCGGCTGCAGCAATTTTTATTTAAAGACGGCAGCTGGTTTTGGATTATTTTTGTGGTGCTGTATGTTTTTATTCTCATTCCAAGCGTGTTCCTTCATTTCCGTGAACAATCGTGGGCTTCTGTTCATATTGAAATTATTCAAGACATTTTAAAAGGCCGTGAAAAAGAGCCGAATCCCCTTTAAGGTCCGGCTGTTTTTTACCTATTATGAAATAGCTTGTCTGCTTTCTACGTCTCGACCTAACTTTCTTTTGATACGCTGCAGCGCGTTGTCAATTGACTTGACGTGCGTATTTAATTCTTTCGAAATTTCAGCGTATGAATGGCCGTCCATGTACAGCGTCAATGCTTTTCTTTCCAATTCACTAAGTGTTTCCGCAATTTTTAACTCGCGGTCTTCCACTTTTTCTTGATGAATCAGCACCGCTTCCGGGTTAGCAATTTGATCGCCAGGAATCATATCCATCAGCGTATAGTTTGATTCTTCATCATACAGAGGCTTGTCCAATGAAATGTACGAATTTAACGGACCGTGTTTTTGACGAGTAGCCGTTTTAATTGCCGTAATGATTTGTCTTGTGATACATAACTCCGCAAACCCTTTAAAAGATGTTAGCTTGTCTTCGTTAAAGTCGCGAATTGCTTTGTACAGTCCAATCATTCCTTCTTGGACGATATCTTCTTTTTCAGCACCAATCAAAAAGTATTTTCTTGCTTTACCCCTCACAAGATTTTGATACTTGTTGATTAAATACTCTAATGATTTTTCGTCTCCACTATGAACCATTTCAACCAAAACATGATCTTCTAACATAGCATAATTTTGAACTTTTTCAATTACGATGCCTACGCTCACTCATATCCCCCCGTTACACTTAGTTGAGTTTTGATGTGTTCTAAACTGATGCATGATCTACTTGTTACGACGCTACTGCAATACGGTCCAGAAACGTAAAAAGCGTACAGAGTAAACTGTCGCTTTCCTCTCTCACTTTATGCTCCCCTGCATCTTTCTATAATCTATTATAAAGAAGTATAACCGATAAAAATCAAAAAGGTTGTCGAAATATGAAAGTGTTTGCAAAAAAAATCAATTTTTATAGAAAATTCACATAAATCACTTTATTATTTCATATAGTGACGGCAATCTGTAAAAAAAGCAATAAAAAAATACTTCCATATGAAATAAACTTACTCAAGCAGAGTAAGTCGAAGTTGCAGATGATACTGCGCATATAGGATTAGTTGCCTTCCGGCTTATCAGCATTTTTTGTTCCCTTGCTTTTATAAGGCTTTGCATTTTTCTTCTTTTTTGCACTCGCCTGCCAGCGGTTCCACCCTTTTTTGCCGGTGCCTCGCCCCGTGCCGCCTTTACCTTTTGCTTTACTCATACGTATTCCTCCGTTACCTGCGTGTTTGCTACAATAAAAAAAGACCCCGTCCAAAGTCGGAGTCTTTTTTGGATTGCATAAAATTATGCTTTTACAACGTTAGCAGCTTGTGCACCGCGTTGACCTTGCTCGATGTCGAAAGTCACTTTTTGACCTTCATCTAAAGATTTGAATCCGTCGCCTTGAATTGCGCTGAAATGTACGAATACATCTTCTCCGCCTTCAATTTCGATGAAACCGAAACCTTTTTCTGCATTAAACCATTTTACTGTACCTTCAGTCATACTATTTCCTCCAGTGGTGGAATTACTCCACGCATATATTACTACCCTTGCTCAATCGTACTATTTCCAGATAAAAATTTCTATTGAAGAATATTTCTCTTCTTTCAATTTCATACCGAACAAAAATAATTAACCTTAGTGTAACATATCAATTTAGAAATAGCAAGTTTCTGTTCTAAGACAGACTTTATACTAATTACGTATCTGCTAAAAGCCTACGGGCAGCTTTGAGGATACCAACATATCTGGATTGTGATGCGGCATAAGGTTTTTTCATTCAGCAATATGTATCATCTCCACAAAAATAAATATTTTATATCCTGCTTTCTAAGAACTATGCCACTTATAAATGGACATGCACATTTTTTATCAATTTACTTTCTACTCTCTTTCCACCCACGCAATAAAATAACCATTAATTACAAAAAAAGATAATAATAGTATATAATGATACGTGATTTATAGCTAAGGAGGAACAACATGATTCGTGAACGATCACTTTTGATAAAAGGACTCACCTTTTTACTAGCTGTTTTTATTTTAAACATCCCTTTTCCTAACTCAACGCCGCTCAGTCATTCTGTCTTTTCTTTTTTAGGTCTTCCCATCTATGGAGATGAAGAAACAATGACGGGAATTCAATACGCTAGCAATGCATGGGGAATTATACTTTTACTTGGTCTTTTTGCCCTTTACAAAAGTTTAAATCGTCATCGTTTAAAACTAACGATTTTAGCTGCGTTTATTGTCATATCGGGTCCTGGTCATATGGTTGAAGCGATGCAAAAAACCGTATTACCAGGTATGTATGTCGTTTCTTACGATGCAGAAAACAGCATTTGTACATTTGAGAGAAATAAAGAAGAAACCGTATTAACGGGCACCTGTGACCTTTCATTTGAAAATCACAGCTCAAAACCCGTTACGTTTGAAGTAGCACTGGATGAGCGCTCCTATTTTAAAGAAGATACCCCTTTTTTACTTATGATGAATAAGCCTAGGCTTCATACTGTTACGTTGGAACCAAAGACGTATCAAACTGTCGAAATCACTTCCTCTGTCAAAGCAGCAGACTTTCCTTCTAAAATCTCTATGAGTGAAGTAAACGGTTTTCATGTAAACATTTATCAAAACGGGAAAAAGCGTTATTTATAAGCATAGAAAAAGCCCTTATAGGGCTTTTGAAATGAGTGAATTACCAGCCAAAGCCTCCGCCGTAGCAGCTGCAGCCGATGATCACTAATAAAATAAATAATACAACTAATAAAGCAAAACCAGATCCATGACCATATCCAGCGTTTCCAGACATACGAACACTTCCTTTTCTTTAGTTACTCTTTCCTCAAGAAAAACGCCGTTTGCATTTCGCTTGAGTTGGATTATCTTATGCCTGAACACGCCGTTTTGACTCTGGTTTTTTCTTTTTTCTTTTTCCTTCTTGCCATGCACCTCATTATTAAAAGAAGAAAACAGCCTAAGAAAAGCGCTGACTTCGGTTCTTCTCCTCTGTCCAAAAGAGATTAAGGCATAACGAAATCAATCCAATCTAAAGACGAACAAATGAGATACATGAGCTGAAACTTACGTTCACCATACCAATAAAAAAATCCGAACGCGTTACATTCATCGTTCGGATCTTCTCCTTAAACTAAAATGCTTTATAGCCTCTCTTACAAAATCATTTATTTCACTAGCTTACGTCTTTCAGAAGACCGTACTTCCGCACGCTTTCCGATACCTAGTACATAGTAGCTCAGTACGACAATAGCTAAAAAGATAATGCCGACAATCAGCGATATGCGCGTTTCATCATTAAACCACATGCCTACAAGCACCATAAGTAAAAACGCAATGGTTACGTAGTTCGTCACAGGAGCAAAAGGCATTTTAAATGGATGTTGATCCATCGCCGCTCCTTTTGCTTTTCGAAAACGAATTTGACTGATGAGAATCACAAACCACGGAATCATACCTGGAAGCACGCTCGCACTGTACACGTACACAAAAACGTTTGGCGGTGCAATATAATTTAAGACAACGCCCGCCGCTAAGCCAATCATCACCGCAACGGTACTATAAATAGGCACACCGTTTCGAGAAACCTTTGTAAAAAAGGCTGGAGCCTGACCGTTTATACCTAGCGTGTAAAGCATACGTCCTGCACTGAAAATTCCGCTGTTGCATCCAGACATTGCTGCTGTGATGACAACAAAGTTAATAATGCCCGCCGCTGCTGTAATTCCTACTTTAGCAAATGTAGAAACAAACGGACTGCCGAGTGAATCCAGCTCGTTCCACGGATACACCGTTACAATCACAAAGATGGCGCCGATATAAAAAATTAAAATACGCCAAATTAAGCTTTGAATTGCACTTGTTAACGTTTTTTTAGGATCTTTTGCTTCTCCTGCTGTAATTCCAATAAGCTCTACTCCTTGATAGGCAGCAATAACAAGCGACAGGGCAAAGAAAAAGCCTGACCATCCGCCTGTAAAGAAACCGCCGTTTGCCCACAAATTCGACAGCCCAAGCGCTTCGCCGCCGTTTCCAAGACCGAAGAAAATAAGGCCAAGACCAGCAATAATCATGAGAACAATCGTAACAATTTTAATCATTGCAAACCAAAACTCAAACTCTCCAAAAGATTTCACTGAAATTAAATTGGCCCCACCGAGAATGACCATGGCGACAATTCCGGGAACCCACGCCGGTAAATGAGGGAACCAGTACTGCATATAAGCTCCGACTGCAATAATTTCTGCCATGCCGACAATCACCCATTGAAACCAGTTGCTCCAAGCTGTGATATAGCCAGCTAACGGGTGAATATATTTATGACCAAATGTCGCAAACGAACCCGTACTTGGCTCTAAATAGAGCATCTCACCCATTGCACGCATAATAAAGAAAATAAAAACGCCGCAAATAGCATACGCAAGCAGGACGGATGGCCCCGTCCATTTAATGGTGCTTGCTGAACCCATGAATAACCCTACCCCAATCGTTCCTCCAAGAGCAATCATTTGGATATGACGAGATTCAAGCCCTCTTTTTAACTCTTTGTTTGCCAATTTACTTCCTCCTAGCCCCTCGTGATGATTTTCTCTTCTATTAAGAAATTCTTTTATTCCCCTGTCCTGATAGGGAACTATCATCTTTTTTCTTTTTCATAAAGAAGTACGAACATACCACAAATACAGCAATCAGCAGCGTGAGATAAAACTGAGTGCGAAGTGAATCAATAAATGCCATCGCAATAAAGATGCTTGTGATCGCCGCAATCGTTCCATACGTTAAATAAGGAAACAGCCACATTCTGATTTTTAATGCTTCCGGCTTTTCTTTTTCGTATTTCTTTCTCATGCGAAGCTGTGAAAAAGCAATAACAAGGTACACAAGAAGCGCTACGCCTCCCGATGCGTTTACTAAAAATAAAAAGATTTTATCAGGTGAAAGATAGTTAAAACCAACGCTGATGTAAGAAATCACGGTACATCCTACAATGGCATTAAACGGAATGCCTTTTTTATTCACTTTTAAAAACATGCGCGGCGCGTCTCCTTTTTGCGCCATTGAGTACAGCATACGAGAACTCGTGTATAGACCTGAATTTAAGCAAGAAAGAACGGCAGTCAGTACGATAAAGTTCATAATTTGAGCCGCTGCCGGAACGTTTACCAGCTCTAATATCGAAACGAACGGACTTTTCATCAAGCTTGAAGAATCCCACGGAAGAATGGTCACTAAAATTAAAATCGACCCAAGATAAAAAATTAAAATACGATAAATAACGGTATTTGTTGCGATGGTGATCGCTCGCTCAGGCTGAGCCGATTCTCCAGCGGCTGTTGCAACAATTTCTGTCCCCATAAAAGAAAACATGACAATCGCCACTCCTAAAAAGACGGAGCTGATTCCATTTGGAAGAAATCCTCCTCTATGAAGAAGGTTCGACGCTCCCGGAGACTCTACTCCCGGTATTAAACCGAGGATGATCGCTCCTCCTAAAAGTAAAAACAGTACTAAACTAACTACTTTAATAAGCGAAAACCAGTATTCAAATTCACCAAATGATTTAACAGAGTATAAGTTCGTTAAAGTTAGTAAAAACGTCAGGATCAGACTCACGCCCCAAGACGGTAAAGACGGAAACCAATATTGAATAATCGTTGAACCCGCAATCGCTTCAACTGCAATAACAATTACCCAGAAAAACCAGTACAGCCAGCCGATTGTGTAGCCAGCCCACGGTCCAAGCGCTTCTCTAGCATATGTGGCGAACGAGCCGCTTGAAGGATTAGCCGTAGACATTTCCCCCAGCATTCGCATAACTAAAATCACCAGCAAACCGGCAAACGCGTACGAAAAAATGGAACCAGGACCCGCTGCGTTAATGAGCGATCCGCTTCCAATGAACAAACCGGCACCAATGATTCCCCCTAAAGAAATCATGGTTATGTGTCGAATTTTTAATTCTTTTTTTAACTCAGGCGGTTGATGACTCATGTTAAAATCCTCCTTATAGGAACCGTCATTTAAAGAATTACACGTTCTTCGCATCGCGCGTTAAATATGTAAGCCCTTACAATAATGTGGACAAATAACTGCCGTTTTCCTACCCTCCTTTTATCTGTACATTCAAATGAAGCCTTCACTTAACGAAAAAGATAGCTTCATTCGACAAAAATTACTTTTCGAATTATATGATAATTTATATTGAACAACTTTGTCTATTGTTTTTTTGAAAGGAAGATCATTTTAATTTACTAACGATAAACTCTTTCCCCTATCGTAATTCTTTACTTCAAAACATCTTTTCTTATATTTTACCAACACTCCTTTCTTTTCGTTTTGTTCAAAATCACTATAAAAGCCATAGATTCATTGGTTCTTTAAACAAAAGTGTTTATTTTTAATTTTTTTGAACATTTTTGTTAAAAAACTATGTACAAAACGAGAATAAGATGATTATAATACAGGTATAGGGTGTTGGAATATTAATTATGTTGCAAATTTTCTAAAAAAGGGGTAATGAAAATGAACACAATGAATATCAACGAAATCAAACAATACAAACACGAGCCTTTCACAGACTTTACGATTGCAGAAAACAAAGATGCATTTGAATCTGCATTAGAACTTGTACAATCAGAGCTTGGCAAGGACTATCCTCTTGTAATTGGCGGAGAATTAATTACAACAGAAGATCAAATTCAGTCCATTAACCCGGCAAATAAAGCAGAAATTATCGGCCGCGTGTCAAAAGCAGATCAAGACTTGGCTGAAAAAGCAATGCAAGCAGCACTTTCTACCTTTAATACGTGGAAAAAAGAAGCGCCGGAAGCACGAGCAGATATTCTTTTCCGCGCAGCGGACATCATTCGCCGCCGCAAGCATGAATTTTCAGCTTACCTTGTGAAAGAAGCAGGAAAACCGTGGAAAGAAGCAGATGCTGATACAGCAGAAGCAATTGACTTCCTTGAATACTACGCTCGCCAAATGGTGCAGCTAAAAGACGGTGCGCCTGTTGAGAGCCGCGAAGGTGAAGAAAATAAATTTAACTACATTCCGCTTGGTGTCGGGGTTATTATTTCACCGTTTAACTTCCCGTTAGCGATCATGGCAGGAACAGCTGCAGCAGCAATCGTAGCAGGAAATACAGTTCTATTAAAACCGGCTAACAACACACCGGTTATCGCAGCAAAATTTGTAGAAGTAATGAAAGAAGCTGGCCTTCCAGACGGCGTACTGAACTACGTGCCGGGAAGCGGAAGCGAAATTGGCGACTATTTAGTAGATCATCCAAAAACACGCTTCGTTTCATTTACAGGTTCGCGTGAAGTAGGCTGCCGCATCTATGAACGCGCAGCAAAAGTACAGCCTGGTCAAATCTGGCTAAAACGCGTTATTGCTGAAATGGGCGGTAAAGACACGGTCGTTGTAGATAAAGATGCTGATTTAGATTTAGCTGCTTCTTCTATTGTGTATTCAGCATTTGGCTTCTCTGGACAAAAGTGTTCAGCAGGCTCTCGTGCAGTTGTTCACCAAGACGTATACGATATCGTTCTTGAAAAAGCAGTTGCGCTGACAAAAACATTAACAATGGGCAGTCCTGAAGATGTGAACACGTATATGGGACCTGTTATTGATCAGGCTTCTTTCAACAAAATTACAAAGTACATTGAAATCGGTAAAGAAGAAGGCCGTTTAATGACGGGCGGAGAAGCAGATGATTCAAAAGGCTACTTCATTCAGCCTACGATCATTGCAGATGTAGATGAAAAAGCACGTTTAATGCAAGAAGAAATCTTCGGCCCAGTCGTAGCATTCTGCAAAGCGCGCGACTTCGATCATATGATGGAAATTGCGAACAACACAGACTACGGCTTAACAGGTGCCCTTCTTTCAAATACGCCTGAGCACATCGAACGTGCAAAAGAAGAGTTCCACGTCGGAAACCTTTACTTCAACCGCGGTTGTACAGGTGCCATCGTTGGGTACCAGCCGTTTGGCGGATTTAATATGTCAGGAACAGATTCAAAAGCTGGCGGTCCTGATTACTTGATTCTGCACTTGCAAGCAAAAACAACAAGCACAACGCTTTAATACTCAGTAGAGCAGCCCTAGGCTGCTCTATCTTAAAACAACAAGGGATTTTTTCTATAGGGGGAGATATTTATGTTAGCAGAGGTATCTAAAAATGTGTTTCTTCACGCTTCCCAAAATAAAGCGCTAAACAAAGCGGCGAAAAAATGGGGTCTTCGCTTTGGTGCAGCTCAAGTGGTAGCTGGCGACACAATTGAACATGCGATCAAAAAAGTACGGGAACTGAATGAAAAAGGATTGGTTTGCACGCTTGATCATTTAGGGGAATTTGTTTCAAGCAGAGAAGAAGCTATCGAAGCAACTCAATATAATGTCAGAACGCTGGAAGCTATGGGGCAAGCCGGTGTAACGTGCAACTTATCTGTCAAAATGACGCAGCTTGGTTTGGATATTGACCGCAGTTTTTGCGTGGAGAACATGCGCCGCATTCTTGAAACGGCGAAAAAATACGATAACTTCGTCCGAATCGACATGGAAGACTACGCTCACTGTCAAATGACGCTAGATATTTTACGAGAGCTTCGCGAGACGTTTGATAATGTTGGAACGGTTATTCAAGCTTACCTGTTCCGCGCTGAACAAGACGTAAAAGAGCTAAAAGGCATTCCTCTTCGATTGGTAAAAGGCGCGTATCAAGAATCACCAACCGTGGCGTTTCAAGATAAAGCCCAAATTGACGAGAACTATATGCGAATTATTGAAGAGCACTTGCTGAGCGGAACATACACGGCTATTGCATCTCACGACCACCATATTATTGCAAAAGTAAAAGAGTTCGCTCACAAAAACAACATCCCGCGCACGCAGTTTGAATTTCAAATGCTGTACGGATTCCGCACAGACATGCAGCTTAGCCTTGCAAAAGAAGGCTATACAATGCGCGTATACGTTCCGTTTGGCAACGACTGGTTTGGCTACTTTATGCGCCGCTTAGCCGAAAGACCGCAAAACGTCGCATTTGCTTTAAAAGGATTCTTTTCTAAATAAGCAATCTATTCAGTAAGTATCATAATGAAAACGCTATCATTTCTTTGTACCCTTTGTAGATGCTTCTGCAAAGGGATTTTTTTATCCTATTTCTCTTCCCTTTCAGTATGTATTGCGATAAAATATAAATACGAACAAACGTTCTTTTCGTTCCAAACAAAAAGGAGAGTACATATGAGTCCTCTATCAAAATTAGCACTGCCTCCTAAGCTAGAACCTTACCGAAAAGAAATCGAAAAAACATGTAAGCCTTACATTCACATCCATACGGTTATGAATGGTCCAAAATTATATGAAAGCAAGTTTGGCGGCAACCCCTACCTTCCTCTAGAAGCAAATCATCCTCTTGATTCTCAGGGCAAGCCGATGCTCCTGATGGCACAAATCAATTTTTCTGAAGTACCTTCCTATGAAAATATGCCCATTCAAGGCATGCTTCAATTTTTCATTTGCGGAGGTGATAATGAAAACGCCGGCGATATGTACGGACTTGACTTTGATCATCCTACGTCTCAAAAAGACTTTCGCGTCGTTTTCTACGAAAATGTAACAACCGACGAAAACAAGTTAACAACCGATTTCACATACCTAGAGGACATTGACCGAGGTATGTTTCCTATTCCTCAAGAAGTAGGCTTACAGTTTGAAATAAAAAGCGAACCTGTGTCTCCTACTGACTATCGATATAATGATATAGAATCCGGTTTATTTGACGATGAAGAAACGGAAGAAATCTACTGGGATGAGCTTACGGGCGAGTATCATAAAATGGGCGGATACGCTTTTTTCACTCAAAGCGATCCTCGAGACTACGATGAAGCGCTGCGGGCATACAACATTCTGCTTCTTCAATTCGCCATGGACGACGAAGCGGATATTATGTTTGGTGATGCGGGAGTGGCCAATTTTTTCATTAAAGAAGAAGATCTTCGCAACCGTAACTTTAGAGATGTTTTGTACAACTGGGACTGCTGTTAAAAAAAACGCCCTCTTAGAAAAGTATCTAGGAGGGCGTTTTTTCACATTATTATTACTACTCAGCCTGTTTTTCCGGCTCTTGCAGCATTCAGCGTTTCTTTAAACTGCTGTAGCGCTTTTACATCTGCAAATGCGCTTATAGGAATAACGTATCCGCTCATTGCACTAACAAGGATAAAGATATGTTCATCTGTTTCTTTAATTTGAGTGATGCTTGACCAAGGAGTCTTCACTTCTCCTTTCGAGCTTTTCTCTACCAAGCCATCTTCCGTAACCATCATAGTATACTCACCCGTCAGACTGCTGTTATCTCCTTCATTTATTACCTTTACAATGTTCTTTTTAATACTTCCGTAAAAATACTTCGGATAAAATAAAAACCACAGCACCGCAAGCAGCGCAAACGCTACGAACATGCCAAGTAAAAATTCTCCTTCAACCCACGAAACAAGCAAAGGAATAAGAAGAAAAATAAACGACATCCATCGCTGAACTCTCAGCACTTTTTGTACTCTTTCCGAATGTTGAGCGTGATGCATGTTAAAAGCTACGTAATCATCTTTTGTTAACGTATAATGATATTCCATATTAATCTCCAATTCTCCTAAATAACAACAAAATAAAATATACCTCATTTGGTGTTATATGTATATAAAACAATAAGTTTTTCTTATAAAAAGCATCATCTTTTTGTCATTTATTTACACGTATACATCACGTAAACTTAACTAGTACTCTACTATTTAAGGAGGAATGTTTATGACTTTTACACTGACGCATATTGATCATATTCAGCTAGCTGCACCCCCGAATTCAGAAAGCGAAGCACGACACTTTTTCGGAACCGTTCTTGGCTTAACAGAAGTCAAAAAGCCGGAAAGTCTAAAAAAGCGCGGCGGCGTGTGGTTTGAATTTGGTTCTTATCAGCTGCATATTGGTGTTGAACCTACCTTTTCACCCGCAAAAAAAGCGCATCCAGGCTTTCACGTTAAAAATCTACCTGCGTTCAAAGATCATCTGACTAGCTTCGGTATTTCTTTTATAGAAGACAAAAACATTACCGGTGTCGAAAGAATTTATGTGACTGATCCTTTTGGCAACCGAATGGAGTTCTTAGAGAAAGTGAATCTCCCTTTTTCCAACTGAATGTTCGACAAAACAAGAGCTCTTACTTAAGAGCTCTTGTTTTCTTTTGGTCCTTCTTTTTGCTTTTCTTTCCACAGCATGTACAGCAACACCCCTAGCACACAAAATGCCACGCCAAACATTGTTAAAGGAAATAAAAATGTATTAATAAAATGATGATAAACCCATGAGTCGTTCATCTAACCAGCTCCAACACGCACCGTTTTTTTACAGTATGCCCTAATATAAACTTTTTTATGTGGTGTTAAATATCATGGTTTCTATCATATTTCTATTTCTTTTTAATAGAGTAAATAGTAGATACATAACATTCTCCTCTTAGAGTTCTCATCCGCTGATTTCAAAATTTTATTAGAGGAGGTTTACTCTATGAAAAACAAGTTCACTGAAAAGCCTAAAAAGCTTTTTTGGATCCTTTCTTATAAATCATTAATTATCGCTATACTATTTGTTCTCTTAACATCTGCCGCTATTTTTACCGTCACGTATTCAACTCTTCAGCATACGCTGCGCTCAAACGTTGTCTATCAAGCACTATCAAATTATAAAGCCCAAAGCTTGTTCTACTTCATGCATACGGAAAACCATCATTTCTCTCATGCCTTTGAAGAAGACTTCTCCCCGCCTCCTCTCTCTTCTGTCGCCCTGCAGCTTGCGACGAATATTCGCGTGGCAGATACAAGAAGTCTATTTGGATCAGAACTGCCCGGATTTTCTATTTTTGATTCTCATATTCTATTAGCCGGTGAAGGAACGGATTATACCACGATTCCTCATGAATCGGCTCCTCCGCTCGAAAGCATTTCAGGCGAGCGTGATTTGGATCCTGCTGAAAGCAAAACGTACGAAGAAAGCAAAAAACAGTCTCAAACACAGGCCAAGCAAAGTACGGGAGACAAAAAAGTTGTGTACATCTACCACACGCACAGCTGGGAATCTTATTTCCCTTTACTTGGTATGCAAGGTGAAGCGAACGAAAATAAAGCCGTTGATAACAAAACCAACATCACGCTCGTTGGTCAAATGCTAGGAATGGAATTAAAAGCAGACGGAATCGGTTCGGAAGTAGATACAACTAATATGACGCAAAAGCTGAATGAAAAAGGCTGGGGTACAGGACGAGCCTATGCGATGTCTCGCAGCGTGGTGGAAACGGCTCTTCAGCAAAACAAAGACGTCGATTATTTAATTGATATTCATCGGGATTCACTGCGCCAAGAAAAAACAACGGCCGCTATCAACGGCAAATCGTACGCTAAAATGATGATTGTATTAGGTGAAGCAAACCCGAAATTTGATGAAAACGTTAAAATGGCCAAAGCGATTCATGAAAAGCTAGAGGAAAAATATCCAGGCCTTAGCCGCGGAGTATTAAGCAAAAAGAAAACAAGCGGCAATAACGGGTTATATAATCAAGACTTATCCGACCGCTCCATTTTAATTGAAGTAGGCGGCGTCGATAACAATATGGAAGAACTTACAAACACTGTCAAAGCCTTTTCAGATGTGTTCAGCGAGTATTACTGGCAAGCTGAAAAAGTGAATGCGCAGTAAACAAAAACTAGCTACCCCAGGTAGCTAGTTTTTGTTTTTATGAGAGTCACGCTTCTCCTCTTCTTCACACGCAAAGCACACCAGCTTCCCTTCAACAACCACACCGTTTAAAAATCCCTCTAAACAGTATACGTTCTTTTGACATACTGTGCAGATTCCAACGTACTCTTTCACGACTTTCTCACTCCTTACATACGATTAAAAACCATAAAAAAAAAGCTCTATTAAAGAGCTTCTTTCCGTACATATGATTTTCCTTCAATTCAACAAACGGCTCATTTCCTCAGGAGAAAGCGGCTTATCGAATAGATACCCTTGACCGATATGACAGCCTTGTTCCGTCACAAACTGCAGCTGTTCTTCGTTTTCGATTCCTTCTGCAGTTAGATCAAAGTTAAGTTTCTTTCCCATTTGAATAATCGTTTCCACCAGCACTTTTCCGACTTCGTCTAATTCGTCAATAAATGATTTATCAATTTTTAACGTATTAATCGGCAAGTGTTTCAGATAGCTAAGAGAAGAATAGCACGTTCCGAAATCATCCATCGCCACTTTTACCCCTAGACTCCGCAGACGGTTTAACACTTTTTTTGATTCTTGACTGTTTTGAATAACGCTTTCAGTGATTTCAAGTTCCAGAAAGTGCGGCTCAAGGCCCGTTTTTTTCAAAATTTGTTCCATCTCCGCTACGAATCGTGAGGACTTCAGCTGAATAGGTGATACGTTCACTCCTATTTTACTCGCTTTTGAATTCAGCTCCGTCCATGCTTTCATCTGCTTACACGCTTCTTCTAACACCCACTTGCCAACTGGCACAATTAGACCCACTTCTTCTAAAATAGGCAAAAATTCATTTGGATAGACGGTACCAAATTTTGCGCTATTCCAGCGGATAAGCGCTTCCGCCCCTATCACACCAGACGTCTTTAAATCGATTAACGGCTGATAAACGAGCTGAAACTCATGTCTTTCTAGCGCATACTTTAACTCATTCTCCATGCTGATTGTTTTAATTATTCGTTCATTAGATGAAGACGAACTCATTTCATATGTGTTTCGTCCATTCCGTTTTGCTACATACATCGCAATATCTGCTTGCTTGATCAGCCGGTCGATTAGTTCATCTGCGTCTTTTGGAATAATATGCTGCTGACATTCCTTTGAAAATAGGCTGATGCCAACGCTTGTAGAGGTTAGCACTTTATCTCCGTCTATATAAAAAGGAAGCGACATTTCTTTTACAATCTGCTCGGTCATTTCTTCAATTTCCTCAACATTTTTTAGTGAATGCAGCACTAAAATGAACTCATCTCCCCCGTGCCGCGAGATAAAATCAGAGGAAGGAATACATTTTCTTAATCTTTCTGCTACGCGTCTCAGCAGCACATCGCCGTGATGATGGCCAAGCGTATCATTTATTGATTTAAAGCGGTCTAAATCCAAAAATAAAATGGCCAGCAGTTCAGGAGATTCTCGATCTAAAAGTAATTTTTTCAGCTGCTTGTTTAGCCAGTAGCGATTAGGCAAATTGGTTAAAGGATCATAATAAGCCATTTGCTTAATTTTTTCTTCATATGCTTTTCGTTTTGTAATATCATTGCGAATCGATACGTACTGATACGGTTTGCCTCGTTCATCTAAAAAAGGAACAATGGTTGTATCCACCCAGTAGTACGAACCGTCTTTTGCCTTATTTTTTATTTCTCCGTGCCATACCTTACCGGATCTAATCGTGCTCCATAACTCTTTAAAAAACAAGCTTGAATGATGTTTCGAATTAATAATACGATGATCCTGACCGAGAAGCTCATGTCTTTCGTACTTAGAAATTTCACAGAATTTATCGTTCACGTGATTGATGAATCCGCGACTATCCGTAATCGCTACAATCGATGATTCATTTAACGCAAGTTCAATATCATTTAGTTTTTTCAGCGCTTCTTTAAATTTATATTCAAAATGCCTGTTTTCCATAGCCTATACACCTTTATCAAAATTTTAACGATAAAACAAAACCCATGACGAAATGATAGAGAGGAATCGTGAATAATGAATACAATTTAATCAGCAACGGACAACGAATTAATCTGTCCGATTGCCTTACATTATTAAAATAGCAAGCGTAGGATCGCTGTTTTTCCTCTTTTCACCTTCACAAACTTCTTACGCATAGTTTGTAAAAGAATTGATAGCTCGTTTCGTTTATCCATGTCTGTTATCACAACTTTTATATGGTAACATTAAAATGATTTTTATAGAAATGAAAGTGTACTTTCTTCACTTAATTGACATACCTTTTCGTGAATAGATTGGATAAATGAGTTAGTATGGATTGCTTGAGACACCGCTGTTGATTTCCGTGCAAGACTTCGCTTTCCGCGGGCGGCCGGTGAGCCTCCTCGTCGCTTCCGCTCCTGCGGGGTCTTTGCCTTTTCCTCCAATCAACAGCTAGAAGCAATTACATACAGTAAACCTACGTTCACCCTAACAATAAAAAGATCCGAACGATTCATCGTTCGGATCTTCCTTCGATTTAAATACTTTTGTCTCAGCTTCTTTTTCCACTTTCTTCTCATGAGCTCGTACGTGTCAGCCACGGAAGAATAAGATGTTGAAAGGTTTTGTTGTATACAACAATTCGGTTAAGATAATAAGGATCGTTGTCTTTTGTAATAAGATGCGGCGCTAGGATAGCTGCCTGGTGAAATCCAGCATCTTTCACAATCTTAGCTACGTCATCATTTGTGTTGCCGTATGGATACGCAAAGTAAACCGGGTCTATTCCTAAATGGTTCTTAATCGTTTCTTTGCTTTGTCGTAAATCACGGGCAAACGCGCTGTATTTAGCAGGCGTCAGAAATAAAGGCTTGTCTTCTTCCAAGCGGTGCATGTCATATGTATGAGAACCGATTGTCGCAAGGCCGCTGTCTTTCATTTCTTTTAGCTGACTCCACGAAGCCATGTTTAAATTTTGAAAATCCGTTGCCCCCACTTGTCCTGCGATTACATATAGCGTAAACGGAATGTTTTCCTTTTTTAAAATGGGAAACGCGTTTTGATAAACAGTACGGTCAATATCATCAAATGAAATCCATACGCAGCGTTTTGGAAACGTGCCTTTTTGCTGATACGTTTCAATATCTTTTGGCGTAATAAACGTAGCGTCAAGTTCCTTCAGCTTTTTCAACTGATGTTCGAAATCATTGCTGTAAACGCTGTACTCTGTCAGTTCATCAGATTTTGTAACTGAGCTGACAATTCGGTTAAACCAATTATGCTTGCGCACGCGATGATAATTTAAGCCTAAGCATCCGTTCGTCTCAAGCGCTGGCTCCACGGTCGTTGTGGCTTTCGCCTTGTCTTCCCAGTTCACTACTTTAAAGAAAACAAAGCCAACTACCGCTGCCGCTATCAAAAGAAAGAATACATATTTCTTCATGCGTGCTTCCTCTCCTCAGTATGCTTTAACGGATTAACATTAAACTCAATGTAATGCGCACGCTGAAGTTCTTGAATTTGCTTCTTGGATAAAAGCTCAAGACGCTCTAAATCCTTGATGCTCGTATACGCCGGCTCTTTTCGTCGGTTTAAGCTTCCAAATCTCTTTTTGTTGTAGAATCTCCATAAAAACAGAGCCAGGAAAAAGAAGCAAAAAATAGCGAGTCCAATCACTAAAAACGTTCGAATTTCGCCGTTCGTCGTTTTGAACGCAATTTTTAATACCCCGCTGTAACGGTCATTTACGCCGATAACAGCTGAAAGGAAAAACCAAAGAACAATGGCACAATACAGCCAAAAAACAGATGAAATAATGATACTTATCACTAATCGAGCAAGAGGCTGTTTGGCTTGAATCATGATTTGCTCTTCGTTAAGCCGCGGTCTGGACTGCTCCATGTAGCATAGCCTCCTTTCACTCTAGATCTGATAGCGCGAGGAAATGCACTTATTACCACAACCGTATTCACAATCCAGTAAAGCGCTGGGTACCATGCAGCCCATACGTAATAACGCTTCACGTTGTCGTATTTCGAATCAATTTTCAGCGCAATAAACAGCTGAATTAAGCTCATAAACACAAGGGAAAATGACGTAAACGTAAACCAAAACAGCATGTCTTGAGGACTGCTCGCGGTAACAAGCAGCATTAGAGTCACAAACAGCCATGCGAATGACCAAAAAGTACTGATCCACTGCTCTAGGTATACAATCCAAATTCTGCGCTGCTTCCATTTTAATAACACTTTCCAGTGACGAAGCATTACCTCTTGTCCGCCTTGAGCCCAGCGTACTCGCTGCTTCCAAATTCCTTTTAAGGTTTCGGGCACAAGCATCCAGCACAATGCCCGGGGTTCATAGCGGATATCCCAAAAGCGCTGCTGCAGCTTCCAGCTCACGGCGATATCTTCCGTAATCATGTCGCGATCCCACAGCCCGACGTCCACAAGTGCTTTCTTTCGAAAAGCCACCACTACGCCTGAGACCGTCATTACTTTTCCTAAAATTCGCTGTGTTCGTTTAATAGAACCGATAATAGAAGAATACTCAACTAGCTGAATGCGACTCAGCAGTGTATTACGGTTTCGAATGCGCGGATTTCCGGTAACGGCTCCCAGCCGTTCCCCTTTATGAAGAAAATGATGGATTAGATAATACGGAGCGTCTTGATCTAAAATAGCGTCGGAATCTAAGCAGATTAAAAACTCAGCTTTAGATGCGTGTGCACCTAAATGTAACGCGTTGGCTTTTCCTTTATTTTCATAAAGCTGAATCACACGAACTTCAGGGTGATTTCTGCTGATTTCCTTTAAAATATCAGCTGTTCCATCCGTGCTTCCATCGTTAATAAGGATGATTTCTTTAGACGGATAATCTAACGCCAAAAGGTGCTTAAGCGTTTCTTCAATCGTCTCTTCTTCATTATAGCAAGGCACTAAAAAGCTCACTAACGGCCAATCAACTGCTGAAAAATCAACTTTAGGATCTCGGTCGCGATAGCGTATGTAAATAAGCGTGCCTGCAATCCAAAATAAAGACATAATAAATGGATACCAGAAAACAAAGCTCGCAAGCTTTTCAAATCCAGGTATTAATACGTGTTGCATATTCATTTTTCTGACTCCTTCACACCAATTAAAATTGCACAGAGTGACAATTTTATCACTAAATTGGTTAAATAGAACATAGTAATTTTAACCATCTAAAAAAGAGACTTTTAAACTACTTTTATTCCTATATTATACAACCCTTATATGTAAGTAAGAAGCATCAATAAAGGATGGGCAAGTTACCTACTTAAAGAAGTGACATATAGTATCACTGTAGATTTCTTTCATCACGAAAAAGTGTGATGGTTGCAGCAAGTATAGTAAAGAAATCCTTTCCCTGAGGAGGAATAACAAATATGAACGAACAAATTCAAAAACTGCTCAATAACTTAATTCAACTTGAACACGTCTCTTCGACTTTATACCTAGCTATGTCTAACTATATGAATCGATTAAACTATAAAGGAATGGGCAGCTGGCTGCGTCTGCAGTCTGAAGAAGAACGCACCCATATGCTAAAACTCATCGACTACTTAGTTGACCGCGGCGGAACGGTGGAATTAAGCTCTTTGCCTGCTCAGCCAAGTGAGTTTGGGACACCGTTAGAAACGTTTCAAAAAGTACTGGAGCATGAGAAATTCGTCACGAATTCTTATCGTCAAGCGTTTCAGTTTATCAGCCAAGCGAACGACCCTCAAACTTTAGTCATCGTGCAGGACTTTTTACGAGAACAAGTCGACGAAGAAGCTCAAGCCCAAACGATTGTAGACCGCTTAAAAATCGCCCAAAATAACCCTGCAGCTATTTTTATACTCGATCAAGAACTAGGACAGCGAAAAGCTGCGCCGGCGGGCGGAGCACCAGCGGGTGGAGCAGCTGCGCAAGGTTAAAAGCGCAGAAGAGTGTAGAACAATGTGCAGAACCAATAACACGACGCCCGTTTCCTTGTTTCGAGTTGGTATTCATCACGGCTATTATGGCTATCCGCCCAATGTGTATAACGCCATTCAAAGACTTATGAATCAATATATGCATCAGTTTCACTATCATCGTCCTCAATACGTTCACGTCTACTACGTACACCCTTCTCTTATTCATTACTACCTTCACTAAGTTAAGGAGAATAGGAATTTTGCTTCTTGAAGAAATTCACCGTTTCTCCACCCTAATTAAGGAATTCCAATCAAAAATATGGATATTTATGCTAATATAGATTTTTTTAATCAAATAAAGAAACAATTATTAGCGGGGTGTCATATGGATAATCAATACGCTGCAGAATGGGGAACGCTGGCTTTAACTAATGCCGGATTAGCGCAAGGTAAAAATCGAACGGGTCTGAACTGGTTCTTATTATCTCTTGCTTTAGGACCGCTGGCTACCTTCATCTTACTGCTGGTTGAAAAACGATAAAAATTGGTTCAAAGCTCATTGCTTTGAGCTTTTTTCTTTATTGTTCAACTATAACTGCTCTCCCAAAAAAGTGAAAAAAGCACCGCTTGAAATTTTTTTCTAGACTTAATATGCATAAATCTATTCATCATTCAGCATAAATCCGGCTGCATTTTGTTAATAAAAAACCTACTCTTTAGAAAAGGGAGGAAGCTTCTTTTTAAACCTTTGTTTCCGACAATAAAATCAAAAGAAAGAAAAACGCTTTTATTCTATGCTTTTCTAATTAACAGATTAACTGTTTTCTTCAGATGATGATGATTTACACGGGACAGCTGTGCATCTACTGAATGAGGTCAAACTTCCTGTATTTCTCAATCTGTAGGATGAATAAATACTCATTTGCTTCATTTGACAAAGAAATAAATGCTGTGTAATTTAAGTAACATACCCCATCTAAAATGTTTTTAGAAAGGATTAAGTAGCAAGATGCGTACAAAAAAAGAAGAGTGTATAATTGACGAAATGGGAAGAGTATCCCTTCCTTCTTTGTTTATGCAACTAACAGAACTCGAGACGAACGACAAAGTTTTTTTACGGAGCTGTGATGATTGGATTATTATCGATCATCATGATGAAAATGTCCCCGTTCCTTCTCATATCTTCATTCGAACAATTGACCATATAGGTAGAATAGTCATTCCAAGATCCCTGCGAGATGACTATGAACTTAAGCCCTTTGATTATGTAGAACTATACGTGGTAGAACAGCAAATTGTTATGAAAAAAAGAGACGAAAAATCGATAGCGCTTTCACGAAAACCTGCGGCGTCTCCTCCTTATTATGCAACATTAACTGGACGGCAGATTCAGCTCACCTCTGAACTTTTAGCGTCAGTCGAATTGGATGCAAACATGGAGGTTCAATTTTTTATTAACAAAGAAAATAACATTGTGATTCAAAAATATGAAATGAGTTTTGGTAAGAAAACGACTTTAACATTTACGGCTCAATCTCGAAAAATTGATGACCGTTTTCGACTTACTATTCCTAAAAAGCTGCGAGATGATTTCTCCATCCACTCAGGTACGATGTTAAAAATAAAGACAGGTAATAAGCAGCTAATTTTAGAAAAAGTGGAGAACGAAAAAGAGATTAACAGCGTATTATCTCAGCAAATAGACGCAGCAATTGTTGAAAAATTATCGAAATAAGAACAACGCCAAAACAAATGGTTCCCTACGACTTCAAAGCAAAAGCTAAGAGTTACGCATAGAGTGACCCTTTCTATACCCAACTCTTAGCTTTTAGACTTATCTTCCATAAACGTGTACAAGCCGGTTACTCCACATGATAGCACTATCTCCAAAATAAAACATCATTTCCACATCTATCAAAATCATTGTAAATAATTTGAATATATGATTATAATGAGGTACTTTGCATAGAGGAGGCTGATTTAGTTGAAAATCTCAACAGGAGCTGAATTTTACGATAATGACGAGGCGTTTTTGGCCTATACAAAACACCGGCAGCAAAAAGAAAATGCCAACGATACGATTGAAAAACCCGCTATTTTACAGCTTCTAGGTGATGTTACAGATGCAAACGTTTTAGATTTAGGGTGCGGAAACGCTGGATTTGGCGCGGAGCTTCTGGAACAAGGATGTTTCTCTTATACCGGAGTAGACGGCTCGATCAATATGATAAACGCGGCTCAGCAACAGCTTTTAAACTATCCAAATGCAAGAGTGCTCCATGAATCGATGGAGCATTATACTCCACCACGCACCGAATACGATTTGGTTACTGCAAGACTGTCTCTCCACTACATGGAAGACTTAGCCTCCATTTTCACTAAAGTGAATCAAGCACTCAAACCTGAAGGAAGATTTATTTTTTCCGTTGAACACCCAGTCATTACTTCCACTTTGCAGCCTTCCGCTCTGCGCACAAACTGGACGGTGGATAACTACTTCTCAATGGGATTCCGTCAGCAGCACTGGATGGGCGGATACGTTCAAAAGTATCATCGCACGCTTGAAGAGTACTTTTCTTTGATGCAGCAAAGCGGCTTTACGGTCACAAACTTAAAGGAAGCGTGCCCTCAACAAGAACACTTTGACAATGTTGAAACTTACGAGCGGCGAATGCGTATTCCTTTGTTTTTACTAATGAGCGGCGTGAAAAACAGATAATCGAAAGAAATTGAGACATGACGAAACCAACAGCTAGATGCTGCTACATACATGAAACCTACCCATTACAAAAAAATCCGAACGAGTTGGATTCTCCACCAAGAATCTTCATCGTTCGGATTTTCCTTTAACTAAAATACTCTTTGTCCCAGCCGCTTTCGTAACTTTTTTTGTATAAAACCACTTTTGCTCGTTCTTACATTATGTTATTTATTCACGCTCACGTTATAAAATACAGGTCCTAAGTTAAAGTCATAGCCTTTTACATTTGTAGATACCGCGTTAATGTTGACTTTATGACCAATTAACGTAAACGGAAGCTCCTCCCATACGTATTTCTGCGTAGCATCAATAGCTGGTCGTGCATCTTTTACAGAAGCAGCCGCTTTGATTTTATCTAAGTATTTTGTTGATTTTTCAACCGGTGCTCCTCCTGACGTCCAAAATCCTTGAAAAATGGTTGAACGCGCCGCCCAGTCTACGGGGTAAATATCCCATGCTTTAGGGTCATTTACTTTATCTGTAAACGTTGCCCAGTCATACACTTCTAGCTTTACTTTCACACCGATTTTTTCAAGCTCTTGCTGCACGATAACAGCCGTATTGTACTGATCTTGATAATCGCGTGAAGTTAAAAGACGCAGTTCCTGCCCGCTGTATCCAGCTTTTTTTAAATAGCTTCTTGCTTTCTTTTCATCATGCTGATTGTACTCTTCTTTTCCTGCTTCACTGTAATAGTTCGGAAACTTTTTATTGACAATCGATGAAGTCAGTTCATAATAATCGGAATCGCCGTATGAACTTGATAAAATATCTTTTGCATTAATCGCGGCATTTACGGCTTTTCTAGCATTTAAATCGCTAAAGAACCCTTCTTGTGTATTATAAAATAAACCAATGAATCCGCCTGGAGCCAGCTTGTTCTTAACGTTTTGCGTACTTTCAATTTGAGCCGCATTGTCGCTTGAAACACCTAAGGCAATGTCAAACTGTCCAGCTGTAATGCCTGAAATTCTAGTAGATTCATCGCTTAAAAAGCTAATTTTAATTTCATCTACGTGAGGTGTCTTTTTAATTTTTCGTCCTTTTGAAGAATAATCTTTAAACCTCTCTAGCGTGATATATTGATTCTTTTTCCATTCCTTCACTTTAAATGGTCCTGTACCAACGAACTCAGTAGCTCCTTCAGCAGGTGCTTTTTCGATGATTTCTTTTGGAAAAATAGCGGCTGCTGGAATTGGATCTGCTAGTAGTGCCAGTGTATTCACATTTGGTGTTTTCAAATGAAGCTCAACCGTATAGTCTCCTGTTTTCTTAACCTGGGCACCAACAAAGTTTGTTTTACCAAGTGAAGATAGCTTGATCCAACGGTTAATCGAAGCTTCTACATCGTCCGCCGTCATTTCTTTGCCGTTATGAAACTTTACCCCTTTTCGCAGCTGAAACGTGTAGACTTTTTTATCTTCGCTTATGTCAATCTTTTCTGCTAAATCAGGCTCTACATTACCTTTGCTATCAAAAATAACGAGTCCTTCGTAAATATTTCGCGCCGCATCTTTAACCGAAGAATTCCCTGTAATTTGAGGATCTAAAGTCGTTGGCTCGCTTTGAAACGCAATGTTTAGCGTACCTCCGTCTTTTTGAGCGGCACTGGTGCTTTTATTCCCTGAGCTCGCTTGATTATTGCTGCAACCTGCGACAAATAAAGCAATCACAATAAATAATAACCATTTTACCTTAACCTGTTTCAACGTCATTCCCCCAATGTTTAAAATCGCTTTTTAAAACCCACTATTTTTGTAAGGTTAGTATGAATATTAACCATCCTACCACCTTTCCATTTGTTTGTGAAATTAGCAAAATTAAACTATTTCTTTACGATTACTGATTCAATTTGTCTTGTTTCAATTCTTAATTCTTAGTATGTTTATAAGTAAAGTATTTTATCTAAAGGAGGATATTATGAACTCTGCCATCCGTCTTCATACTAAAGAACATATTGCAACGATCGAACACTACAAACAAGCTTTATCTCTCCTATCCTGGGACGCAAAAACATCTGCTCCCCCTAACAGTCAAAAGCAGCACGCAACCATTCAAGGCACGCTTTCCAAAGAGCTTTACCTGCTCCAAACAGATCCAGCCTTCGCAAAAGAGTTGCAGCAGCTTCAAGAACAAAACCTAAGTCAACTACAGCAAAAACAAGTACAGCACTATTGGAACATCTATCAAAAACTTTCCGCTGTACCGCTAGAGGATTATTATCAATTTTCCGTTTTAAAAGCTTCTACTCATGCTCTTTGGTCACAGGCTAGAGAGCAAAATGAATTTAAGCTCGTCGAAGACAACCTGCAGCAGCTGATTCATATGCATAAAAGATTTGCGGAGTACCGTAATCCTCACCTCGCTCCTTACGAACAGCTTTTAGAAGAATATGAGCCCGACGTTTCTAGTGAAACCATCGATTCGCTTTTTCAACAAATTAAAGATGCTATTCTTCCTTTGCTGACAAAAATTAAACGCTCTTCGGTTACACATGATACATCATTTCTCAACAAGCCTTTTTCAATAGAAAATCAGCAGAAGCTCGGAAAACACCTTCTCACTGCTATTGGCTATAACTTTAAGTCTGGCCAAATCGGCACCACAGCCCACCCGTTCAGTGCAGGCATTCACCCTCAAGACGCACGGCTTGCAGTAAGATACGACGAACACAATGTAAAACTGGCAGCTTTTATGTTTTTACATGAAGGCGGACATTCTATCTATAACCAGCAAATTAGCTCCGACTTGCTTGACACAGGGTTAGGCGCATACACTTCTATGGGACTGCATGAATCTCAATCTCTTTTTTGGGAACGTATCATTGGAAAACACGAAGGCTTCTGGAGAAATCACGCTCACTTATTCAAAGAGTTAGAACCTGCGATCTACGGTGATATTTCATTTGAAACTCTTTACTTTGCCTTAAATGAAGTCACACCTTCTCTCATTCGTTTGCAAGCAGATGACCTTACCTATCTGCTGCATATTATCATTCGCTACGAGCTAGAAAGAGATTTATTCGCTGACAAGCTTCGCGTTTCGGATCTTCCTTCCGCATGGAATGCAAAATATAAAGCGTACTTAGGAATCAAACCGGAAACAGACCGTGACGGGGTGTTACAGGACGGCCACTGGTACGGAGGAACGTTTGGCTACTTCCCTTCCTACAATCTAGGCTTCATTTATGCAGCTCAGCTAAGAGAAGCCGTAATCAAAGACAATCCTGACTTTGATGAAATCATTTCGAGTCAAAACCTATCACTTATAGCAGACTGGCAAAAACAGCATATCCACCAGTATGGAAAACTAAAAACGCCAAGAGAGATCTTAACTAACCTTTCTATAGGTAGAATTGATGCTCAGCCGTTAATTAATTATTTGAAAAAAAAGTATGAAGGGTTATATAAACTTTAACTCTTTCTAGATAAATGTTTAAAAGAAGCTATCGCTGCTAAGCCAAAAGCTTGACTTAGCGACAGCTTCTTTTATGGTTAATAAACCGTATTCCTTTTAAGGTCATACTAATCTTTCCATCCAAACCACAACAGCAAATATCTGCTATGTTTTTGGTGTTTTTGCAGTTCGATTGCTTCGTACGCCAAGGAGTTTATCTTAGTTAATTATCTAACTTTCTATCAAAAACAAAAGTAGTCATCGCAACATCTTCTTCAATATTAATGTCTGAAAAAACTCTTACAATTTTTGCATGAACAAGTTTTTCAAACTTATCTCGTATCTCGGAGCAATCATAAATTTTTTTCACTAGTTCTGTACGTGCCTCATGAACCATCCTTTTGCCTTCAGGAGAAGTTATCATAAATTTTTCTACATTCGTAAGATTGCCTTTCATTTCACTAACAGCCCATGTATCTATAAAACGAGTAGTGATTTCTCTAGGTCCGTTCCCAACCTGCTCTTTACGGATTTCGCGCACCAAATTACTAAATTCATGCTCTCTATTTCTACTCATGCTCAAATTCTCCTTTCATTATCTTCTAATCTTTTTTTTGTTAACATTAAATAACTAATTGTTAAAGCGATAATTCCTAACGATAAAAATAAACTTCCAATTTGATAATTGTTATTCACAATGATAAATCGTATTGTGGCGGTAATTCCAATATATAAAAGATAGCTTAACGGGAAATGGCAGCTTTCCTTAAAGTAAGTCATAATCATTGAAACAAAAGCAAAGTATAGAAAGAAAACCAGTACTTTTCCAAGAATTTTATGAACGTTATTATTTCCCGTTAAGGCATCATTCATAATATAAAAAAGCTCTCTTAATAAAAAATAAACAAGTATAAACCCAAGGACAATCAGCGATATATTTAAAATAAATTGATATGTCGTAATTAGATACTTCCTTTTTTTACATAAAAATAGTTTGAACATCTTTGTATCCCTTCCTTTTATCTAACTTCCTTACATTGATTCTATTTATGTTCGTAAAGCGTCCAAAACTTGGTAGCCTGTCTGAGAATCTGCTGCTTTTTTAGTTGTCTCCAGTACCTCCACTCCTCCACAAAAAAACCCATCATAAAGAAATTTGTGCATAGTTGTACAAATTTCCTTATGATGGGTTAACGACTCAGCATTTTTCAATACTTGTTATCCAGCCCGCCATATATTTACATATCATCAAGTCACCAAAGATAAAAAAACATATGTAATGAATTTCTATCAATAAGCTTCTTTTCACTTAATTATAACGCAACACATCAAAACTTCAAACAAAGATTTACTTGGCGTTTGCGCTGATATAGCGTTTAATTACTTCATAAACGTAATCTTGACAAGCGGCTGCTGTGTTTGGATTATATTTTCCATTGTTTACTTTGTTATTAGATAGCACTCTGATACCTAAGAATGGAACGTCATAGCTTCCTGCAATTTGTGCTGCCGCTGCGCCTTCCATTTCTTCTACAGACGTCCCATACTTAGTGTGGAACCACTTAATTCGATCCACTTCGTTATTCCACGTGTCCGCTGATCCTATCGTTCCTTCAACTACTTTACCTTTTTTGTATGTATCTTTTACTGCATTTGCAGCCGCAAGTAACTTCTTATCTCCTTCATAATAGCGAGCTTTTTCAGCATCAGGATCTTCTCCAGCGCTTCCTTCAGAAGCCATTAAATCCATCGGCTTCCAAGCAGTAGGATCCATTCCTTCGCCTTCTTTTTTATCTTCTGTTTTTAAAGAGCCTATGTTTGTTGTTCTCTTCCCTAATACAATATCAAATACGTTCAGGTTTTCATCATGTCCGCCCGATGTTCCTTGGTTGATAATCGCTTTAGGATGGTATTTTTCTATAGCTATCGCTGTAGCAGCTGCCGTGTTTTCCATTCCTTTTCCCGTTTTAACAACAATGACCGGATAATTATCGACAGTTCCTTTGTAAAAAACAAAATTCCCTGACTTTTCTTCTTTTACATTTTCTAATTTTTTAGCGAATTTCTGCGCTTCTATCGGCATCGGCCCTTGAACAATGATAGGCTTCTGGTTTTGTTTATTTCCGGCTTCTTTTTTTGAAGCTGAGTTACACCCGGCAAGTACAGATAGCAGTAAAACCATACCAATAGTAAGTAAAGTCCCTGTTTTTAACATCTTGTTTTTCATAAATCGTTACTTTCACTCCATTTCGTTTTGCTGTTTCATACACTCGATGATTGGACAAAAGAAAAAAACCTAGAACATTTTTGATAGTCTAAGGGTTTTAGAGTCAAAGTATAAGAAATTAAGCACGGCGTAACGCTTATGTATTGATAAACCGAACATTTTTATACTTTAACTCGTAGTCCAGTTCTTTGAATGGGAATCAGGTAGAGACACTCAGACCATATTTCCAAGTATATACGAGTAATATTTTTCACCTTCTAAATGTATCAAATACAAAATGGTTATTCAACATTAAAACGAATATTCCATCCGGAAAATCGTTAAAACGTTCGTTTTTATAGCCGGACATCACTAAATCTTTTATAAACCTCTGTCTCAAAACAAAAAAAGCGTCTCAAAATCGGAACTTTGAGACACTTTTTCTACTTACTAAACATTTATCCTCTAACTTCACTTAACGTTAATTGGCAGCGGTGCATGAGGAGCTACAAGCTTTTGTTCACGCATTTCTTCCCAGAAGGCTGCCGGAATTACTGTGTTTAATGCTGCTTTGTCTTCAGCAATACGCTCTGGACGACTAGCGCCGGGGATAACAGCAGCAACTGCTGGATTAGCGAGTGAAAATTGGACAGCAGCAGCCTTAATGCTGATCTGATGACGATCTGCAATAGCTTTGATTTTTTCTACTTTTGCCATAATGTCTGAAGATGCTTTTTGATATTCAAAGTGCGTACCTCCAGCAAGAACGCCTGAGCTGTATGGTCCGCCGACAACAATGTCCATATTATGCTTTACGGCTTCGGGCATCACTCGCTGCAGCGCACGTTCATGATCTAATAACGTGTAACGGCCAGCTAGCAACGAGACCTCCGGCTTTGCTTCTTCCAGCTCCAGCATGATTTCAATTGGTTCTACTCGGTTTACTCCAAGTCCCCATCCTTTAATAACTCCTTCTTCACGCAAGCGTGTAAGCACACGAAATGCGCCCGTTCGAGCAGACTCAAATTGTCCTACCCACTCATCTCCATAAAAATCTTGCGCGACATCATGAATATACACAAAGTCCAAGCGATCTGTTTTCAAACGGTTTAAACTTTGCTCGATCGAACGAAGAGTTGCATCTGCGCTGTAGTCATTGATAATTTTATTTTTACGGCCAAATTCAAAAAGCCCGCCTTTTTCTCCCATATCACGTAAAGATGTGTCTTCTAGTTCATCTGAAATAACGCGACCTACTTTCGTACTTAGCACATACTCATCGCGATTTCTTTTTGACAGGGCTTCACCAAGGCGCATCTCGGCTAAGCCAGCTCCGTAAAGAGGAGCTGCGTCAAAGTAACGGATGCCGCTTTCCCAAGCAGCATCGACCGTCGCGATGGCCTCTTCTTCTGGAATATTACGATACATATTGCCCAGTGGTGCCGTTCCAAAACCTAGTTTTCCTTGCAGTATCTCTCTCATATTCATAAAACCTCCTGAAATTTTTATACCTCTATTTTAGAAATTGATCAGTATGAAGGTAAACTCAACGACTGATCTATTCATTAAATGTCATATTATCTCCTGACAAAATTTATTATGAAGCATATACACAATAAAAAAAAGTACGCACTTCAAAGTAATATGGGAACTAAAAAGTAACCTACTAAGGAGTAAATGAGCTCTTCAGACTCTCCTTTTATTTATGTACTTTCTACTTCTTACTCATGCAAACAAACATTTTGCATACAATAAGCAGAAAGCTACTTTATAAATGAGGTGATACTCTTGAGAGATGAATACTTCAAAAAAATTGAAGATAAGCTCGATAAGCTTGATGAAATGGACGATTCCACAATGAAAGAAGAACAAAAAGATGAGTATTTTCAAAGTTTGCTAGATGATATGGATGATTTGTTAAAAGACATGCGCCAGCGAGAAAAAGACTCGAATCATCTTGTCAGCGAACATATGAAAACGGTTAATGACATATTTGATAACGCAATCAAAAATTTAAAAAAAGACCGAAGCTAGCGTTATAACACTTCTACTTCATTTAAATATACTGATTTTTCTGTTTTTCAAATATAAAAATATAGTATTTCATATATAAAAATGGTATTTTCAGTATACGCATACAGTAGGAGTGAAAAGAGGAATGAAAAACAGTCACTTTAAAGAACGAGTAAAAACGAAAGAAGAGCTTCGCCGTATAGTCGGCGCGCCTAACAAATTGGCGCATCAAAAAATAATTCCTTATTTAGATCGACACTGCCGGGAATTTATTAAACATTCCCCTTTTGTCATCATCGCTACAGCTGATTATAAAGGAATTTGCGACAGTTCTCCGCGGGGTGATCACCCTGGTTTTGTACAAGTCGTCGATGAGAAAAAGCTGTTGATTCCAGAGAGGCGCGGCAATCAAAAAGTAGATTCATTGGAAAATATTTTATCTAATCCTCAAATAGGGCTGCTTTTTTTGATTCCAGGCATAGAAGAAACGCTGCGGATTAACGGCAAAGCTTGCATTGTAAAAGAAAAAGCGCTGCTTGAAACAATGGCGGTTCACAATAAAGCTCCGCTGCTCGCTATTGGCGTCGAAGTACAAGAATGCTTTCTCCACTGCAGCAAAGCATTCAAGCGATCAAAGCTGTGGAATCCAGAATCTTGGGAAAGAGTCGAAACGCTTCCTTCCGCAGCTAAAATAGTCGCAGAACACGCAGGCTTTTCCACTCTAGAAAGCCGCAACAATCCCAAAGAAAGCAAAACCCAGCACCTCTATGAAAAAAAGCCGCTATAATGCGGCTTTTGTCATTTTACCATCAGAAACAGTATACCTCCGGCAATGATCAGAACTGGTAACAAAGCAAGAAGCACGCCTTTTTTTGAACTTTCTATGTATTCATGATCACCATAGGCGCGGCCTGCTCTAAAATCGACTTTCACCTGAGATTCTTCTTTTTTATGTTCTTTTTTCATTCACTTTGCCTCCTAGCGGCAGTTGAGCGTCAATTTGCTTAATATGATGCTCTAAATGAGCAATATAATCTTTAGCCAACCACTCAAGCGAAACGAACTTTCCACCTTCTAATTCAAATTGATACATATACTTTTCTGTCGGTATATGGGAAAGAACGGAAGCAATTTGCTTATTTAAACTGCGCCATAGGGCAACTATTTCTGCCATGGACGTAGCTTGATAGTGCTGCAGTTCTACCCATTCATCTTGTTTGTAAGGCGTCAGGGCTAAAGGTGTTTTTTCATGCTGCACGTTGATAAACCGCTGCAAATTGTGAATAGCTGAATCGCATAAGTGACCCGCAATTTCTTTTGGTGACCAATTCTTAGGAGCAGGACGGTTTGACGCCGCTGCTTCAGAGAGTACTTCAAGCTTTTTAGGAAGCTTTACCACCCATTCATTTAACTGAACAATCGTCGTTTCCATGTTCATTTCTCCTTTAAGCACGTTTTTTCAAAAACCTTCCCCATATAATATTCATCGACTGATTTTCCATCTACAACGAGCGAACATATTTTTTTCCCTTCTGTTTTAAAACCCATCTTTTTATACAGCGAAATGGCCGGTTCATTGTGTGTCATAACCGTTAGCTCCACTCGTTTGATGCCGCTCTGCGCTGCCCATTTCTCCATTTCTTCAAACAACGCAGTGCCGATGCCTCGGTTTCCATAAGATTGAAGCACGCCAACAGCTAAGTATACGCTGTGTTTTTTTCGGTTAACGCTTCCGCCAATCACAGATAAATGTCCGACAAGCTGTCCGTCTTGTTCCGCCACTAAAATGGTCGAGTTCGGCATCTTTAAAAAAGTTGTAATCATTTTTTTCTGCTGTTCAAGCGTAGTCGCACGCTCATTTTCCTCGTACAGCATATATGCTGTTTCTCGATCAAGCTCTTTATTTAACGCTAAAAAAGCGGCTGCATCGGAAGCTAAAATTTCTCGAATCACGTTTACCCCTGCTTTCGTCAATAGTAGTTAACTAGAAAAGAACGTTAATAAACGGATGATATCCTTACACACGTGCTGAACGTTTTCCAAGAAACGCCGTGAAGATAAAACATACACTAAAAGCGACGGCTGAAACGAAAAAGCCAAGCATCCACCCTAAAGCTCGCATAAACGTATCTTCATTGGGATACAGAGGCTTAACGCTTAGCCACTGGATCACCATAATCAATGCCAATATTAAATAAAAGCTGCTTCCTGTTAAAGACATTTTAAGACGGTTTTTAAATGACCCTGTCCATGCTGTACTAAGAGCGCGCCACGTGAGAATACTTACAATCGTCGCTAAAAACATAAGAACAAGATGTAAATAAGGGATATCTGTAAACATAAGAAGATAGAGTAAAAATATCGTAGTACCAAAATATAAAGCATTAATGCCAAACAAATAGCCTCCACTCAGCCAGTGATTTTGAAACCACTTTTTCTTGCTGAGACGTTCTGCCATTCCCCTGGGCACCCACAGCGTACGCGAAAAAATAATCATCACCAGCACAAGTACCGTGCCGGCTAAAAAGAATATTAACACCTTTTCATCAGCCTTTCTATTCAAAATAAATATGGTTAATTATACTATTACTAACAAAATTAAACTATTGTTTTCTTTACTAATAAAGAGGCTGAGACAAAAGTATTTTAGGGTAGGAAAATCTGAACGATGCATTGAGATTCTTGGTAGAGAATTAAATTCGTTCGGATTTGTTATGGATAGGCTGAATGTAAGTTTCATGTATGTAGCTGCTTCTAGCTGTTGATTGGAGGGCAAAGCGAAGACTCCTGCGAGAAAAGTGGAACAGGTGAGACCCCGCAGAAGCGTAAGCGACGAGGAGGCTCACCGGCCGCCCGCGGAAAGCGAAGTCTTGCACGGAAATCAACAGCGGTGTCACAAGTAATTCATACGAGCTCATTTATCCTATTTGTCCGTCTTTCAATGGAATTAATTTAGATATGTCTTAATCTCTATTTACATTCTTCCTCCGGTAAACGGATTGATTTCCCCTGTTAAATCACGTCCTGCTTTCTTTTCTTCGTGTGCGATGCGCTTGCCAATCGCAATTTTATTCCAAATTATTGGCACCCAAATACAGGCTCCGAACAAAGTCATCCAAAAAAGTTCTCCCATTTCTTCCACCCTTTCATTTTCTGTTTTTATTTTGAAAACAATAAGAAAAGCGTATACGCTTTTTACTCTTGATTTGAATCCTTAATACCGTATGAAAAGAAATAAACCAGGATTGATAAAGCCATTCCGTAAGCAGTCCAAGCCGCTAGTAAAATGGCGTACTGATGATTGATAAAAAAGACTCCGCTTGAAATCAGCAGCAGTATAAAACTAATCCATTTTATTTTTTTCATTACTCTATCTCCTTTACTTAACCTTTTACAGTAAGTTTATTATTGTCTACTTGTTATTACGGACAAACTGTATAAAAGTTCCATATTTTTTAACAACCGAAAAAGAATTTGATAAAACACTCAACTATCGATTATCATATACCTTAAAGTAAGCTTTACGATTCACAAGTGGGAGTGAACAATCTTGTCTTATAGCATGAAAGAAATGAATAAAAAAACCGGGCTTTCCGCACCAACTTTACGCTACTATGAAAAAGAAGGAATCCTTCCTTTTATAGAACGTGATGAAAACGGAAAGCGCCTCTATAATGATACAAATGTTGAATGGATCCGTTTTATCTTAGCTCTTCGCTCAACGGGCATGCCGCTTGCAGAAATCAAGCGCTATGTAGAGCTCTATAAACAAGGCGAAAGCACAATTAAAGAACGAAAAAACATGATGCTTCATCATAAAGAAGCGGTAGAAGAAGAAATGGCCAAAACGTTTAAATACCTTGAACAAATTAACTATAAGCTCGCTTTGTACGACTCGCTAGAAGCAAAAATAATGCAAAAAGAAATTAAAATTTAAACGCAAAAGTCCGCAGGAGCACCTGCGGACTTTTTATCAATATAGTGAATTCACAGTATTTAATAGCTCTTCTGACCATATCCAATCGCTGATTTCAACTGCATCTGTTACGTGATGCAATTTGCTAGCTCCGATAATGCTTGATGTTACAGCGGGCTGATTTAGCACCCACGCAAGAGCAAACTGAGACAAACTGACTTTATTTTTTTCTGCTAACTTGCGATACTGCTCCACCAGCTGAAAGTTTCGGTCTGTAAAGTAGTTTCGCAGCAGCTTTTCACCATGCGCAGCACGGCTTTCTGGCGGCACGTCATTTGATGTTTTATATTTTCCTGAAAGCATGCCGCGCGCTAACGGACTGTATACCATGACGCCTACACCTTCAGATTGACTAAACGGCAGCAGCTCTTGTTCAATTTCACGAGAGAGAAGATTGTACTGAGGCTGAACTGAAATGAATTTTTCAAGATTCATTTTGTCACTAATATGATGAGACTTTGCGATTTGCCACGCCGCGTAATTGGAACAGCCAATATAACGAACTTTGCCTTGGCGAACTAAATCATCTAGCGCGCGAAGCGTTTCTTCCATAGGTGTATTCGAATCAAAAAGATGAACTTGATAAAGATCAATGTAGTCCGTCTGCAGTCGTCGCAGCTGGTTGTCCACTTCTCTCATAATATGTGTGCGTGAAAGGCCTTTATCATTTTTGCCTTTTCCTACGGCAATTCCGACTTTTGTCGCAAGCACCACATCATCTCTTTTTCCTTTTAACGCACGTCCAATTATTTCTTCAGATTCCCCTGTGCCGTATCTAAACTCTTCATCCTGCCCTTTTCCGTAATAATTGGCTGTATCAATGAAGTTAATGCCATTTTCAATGGCGCTATGTAGAATAGCTGCCGACGCTTTTTCGTCAATCCATCGTCCGAACGCCATGGTACCTAGACATAAATTTGACACTTCCAGACCTGTTTCTCCAAGCTTTCGATATTGCATCGATACCCTCTCCTTTTTATTGCTGTCTTTAATCTCTCTTATCATACACCTTAACGTCCACTTTAAGACAAGCCTTAAGCGTGCGTGCATATATAAAAAACTGCTAGAAACAGCAGTGCTTCTAGCAGTTTTCCGGTTCATTTTTCGCTTACTTTTTTGCAATTCGCTTCTTCAGTAGACATAATATGGTAAGATAAATCATAGCTTACTCGTTATCGAAACTACATTAAGCTGCCGCTGTTAAAATAACGGCGATTCCATTAAAACAAGCATGAATGATCATACTTGGAAGCAACGACTTTGTTTTTTCGTACACCCAGGCAAACACGAGACCTGATAAAAAGTTAACGGGCAAGGTATTGTACGTTGGAATATGCACCAGCATAAAGATAAACGAACTTCCCATTAATCCAAACATAATTCCTCCTTTACGTTTCAGCCATGTATAAAAAAATCCTCGGTAGATTATCTCTTCATAAAAAGGTGAGATTACAGCGGCTGAAACAAAAGCAAGTATAAATGAAAACAGCGACAGGTCCTGCTGTAAACTGTTTGTTTTTTTATTTTCATATGTCATACCAAACCATTCCATGAGCACAACAATTGCTACACTTCCTAAGATCAGCACCAAAAGCCAAAAAAGAATGAGCGGCCAGTAACGCTTTGAAAACGATTGAAAACCAATTTTTCTATCATCAGCCTGAACCATCAGCCAATACAGAGCTGATAAAAACACAGCTGCCATGACAAATCCAGTAGCTGTTCCAGCATAGAGCTCACTTTTAAATAGCGACTGTAAAGCTTGCTGTAATGCTCCTTCAATGAAAACAGGCACAGCAATAAACGTGACCACCAGCATTATTACGAATGATTTTATTGTCCATAATCCTTGATTTTTTTGTTTCAATTTACTTCGCCTCCCTTTTACATATATTCAGTGTAAAAGGTGACGTAACGTTACCTGCAAGCATTTTTTTGGAGGGGTTAAAAATGATTTATTTTTCTACTGGGCAAGCCGCTAAAAAATTAGGCCTCACGGTGCGTACGCTTCGTTACTACGATCAAATCGGCTTGCTTCATCCATCGTCAAAAGCCGAAAACGGAAAGCGATCCTACTCAGAAACAGACTTAATCACATTAGAAAAAATTACCCTTTTAAAAAACTTAGCCGTTCCTTTGCGAGATATTGAACTTATTCTTCATCAAGTGAGTATTGATGAACTTCTAGCGATTCACCAACAAAAACTTCAGCAAAAAGCTTCAGAAATTCAACAGGCTTTAGAACATACTCACACTCTTCGCAACAGTATAAAAATAGAAGGTGCATTAAACTGGAAGCAGCTCCTTTCTTTAGTTCACAATCAGTCTACTACTAAAAGCAGCTGGACTGATCTGCTTTCGCTTTCAATAGAAGAAAGTGAGATTCTGCAGCATAATTTGCCTAAAATGGAGAATGCGAGTGCCGATAAATGGATTAACATCATAAAACGAGTTCAGCTTTGCTTAAAGCACCAGCGTGCACCTCAATCTGAAGATGGACAACTAATTGCAGCTGATATACTGCTTTTATCCAGTGAACTGTTTGGTCATCATACGGCTTTAGAAAAAGCCTTTTGGGATGTTCGCAAATCTCCTGAGGCATCAAGTTCACTTAATCTCTACCCTATTGACAGCGAAGTCCTTCAATTTATTGAAGATGCGATTATTTTTTACGAACAACATATAAAGGAATGAAGGTATTGAAAAAAGAAAAGCTGTTTGCTAATTCTTCTTATAAAAAATTATTTATTTCAAGCACTGCGGCAAGCTTCGGAGATTTATTTGATATGTTTGCGGTGATGACGCTTTTTACATACGTGTGGCACGCAAATTCCCTATGGATTACGCTTATTCCTGTCGCGTACGCTTTGCCTAGCATCCTGCTAAGTCAAGCAGCAGGAAATTTAGCGGACCGCTACGATAAAGTACAGCTGATGTTTCTGTCTGAACTAGTCCGTCTTCTGTTCACATGTCTGTTATTTTTCACAGATGAACCGCTTTTGGCACTAGGGGTACTGACCCTGCGCTCTATGAGTTCTGTTATGAAAGTGCCCGCACAGCTGGCTTACGTTCGAGAAGTGGTCAAAGAAGACCAGCTGCTGCAGGCCTCTACCTTACAAAACATTATGTTTCAAATTGCCAAAGTTGTAGGGCCGTTTCTCGGAGCCGCCGCACTGACGATCACAACGCCCAAAGCATGTATTTTAGCTAACGCCGCAGCTTGTATAATTTCTATTGGGGTGCTGTTTTCACTTAAAAAGTCAGGTAACAAAACACAAAGGCAAGCTGCTCGTGCTCATCAGTCAAAAGAATCGCTTTCAAACGGCTGGAAAATCGTTTTTCAGCATTCAATCCTTTTACGCGTCGTTATTTTGTTTCACCTTTCGTATTTTGTAGTCATGCTTGTTGACGCTCAAATTAGCATCTTCCTTCGAGATGTGCTGCCTCACCATCCGGAAATGCTCGGCTGGCTGCTTTCTGGAATCGGGCTGGGAGCGCTAGCAACAGGAGTGTATCTTAATAGAAAAAAACAGGTTCACCATCCATTTAGACTTTTATCACTGGGACTGCTTCTATTTGGAGGGGCTTTATTTTTCATTAGCTGCTTTAATCCAGCCGTTATGTCACGCTATTTCATTTTGATTGCTGCACCTATTGGAGGGGCCGGAGTCGGGCTTAATTTACTGCTGTTTAACTATATCGTTCAAACGTACAGCGACAAGAAACACCTCGGAAAAGTGTACGGATTCATTAACACCTTAACGAGTGCCGTTTTACTTACTGCTCCTCTTCTTGGAGGCATGGTCGTAAAGCTTGCAGGTGCTCAGACGACTTTTTTAACGGCGGCAATCATCATCGTAAGCGTTGGATTTGTGAGTATGCTGATGCCGCTGCGTGATAAACGGGAAAGAAACGTTCAGATTGACGCATAAAAACAGCTTGAGGTTATACCTCAAGCTGTTTTTTATAGACTCCTGTTCATCAACCAGCGGCTACATAAATCAAAGCAGCTAATACGTTCGGTACTGCAATAGCTCCAAATCGTTTTGCATCTTCAACTCGGCTCACCTTGCGCGTCTTTTTGGCTGAAAAGAATGTGCCTGTATTTCCTAGCACGATACTGTCAATAAGGTATGCCAAAGCTAAAACCAGTGATACTGCTCCCATTGTGCCTGACACAAAATAGAGATAGCTCCACTTCCCTGTAAAAGCAGCAAGAGCAAGAACAATCCCGACCATCACGATACCTGCTATAAATCCTTTCTTAATCATTGCATCCCTCTCCCCTTCCTACTTCTTAATTTTTACCATATACTTCTTTTTTTGTATAACACCTTACATTTCATTCTACTACACTCACATTTTATGGTAAAATTAGTAAGAGAGGTGGTACATATGAAAAAACGTCAAGGAATCACGCTGCTTTTATTTATACTCGGAGCAGCCTCTATTTCTTTTGGGATGGCTTTAAAAAATATCTTTCCTTATTCCCCTGCAGCTGGCTGGATTCTAGGGACACTGCTTTTGCTAGGAAACTCATTTTATACGAGAAGATACTTACATAGAAGGTCAATTAAGAAGTAAATATCCGCCCCGAGCCGTATATACAAACCTTCATTCGGTTATGGTAAAATAGATAAGCAAAAACTGGATGTAAGGAGATTTTGAGTTTGAAAACAGGATTAATATCTGGCATTATATCTTTAATTATTGTGATTATCATTTCTATTACAGCAGGCAACTGGCAGTATATTTACTATATTTCAGGCCCTCTTGGCATATTACTTACGGCAATTGCACTCGTAACCTTACTGGACGCATTTCGTTTTGAAACGAGAGGACCTTACTTTACCCCTGTCCGGCAGCGAGAGGATACAGAATGGATGAAACGCTTTATTATTGCAGCTGTTCCTCATTTAGTTGCTTCATGTATTTGTATCTTATTTTTATAGAAACCAAAAAGCCAATGAATGATCTTCATTGGCTTTTCTTATTTATTATATTAAATACCGCGCGACATACCGTAATAATCAATACGGTAATCCACAGCTCCTTCTGCAAATACATTTACAGCTGATTTGGAATCTTTTTTCGGGAATACCCGGGAAGTGAAGACAATTTTGCCGCCGTTTATATAAATTTCGACGATGCTTTTGTCGACAAATACGCGAACATCGACTTCGTTTGACGCTGTCCATTTTTCAGAGCGAACCACACCGTATTCCGTTGCATATTGATGGTGGAATGAAGAGCGGTCGAGTCGCACTTCTTGCTTTTCTGTATCAAACACGAGGCGAAGCTCTTCTTCTTTACTATTAAACAGCTCTAAACCAAACTGTTTGGCCGCTATCTCGCGGAACGTCATATTGATTTCATATGCATTGTTTGTTGCTTCATCAATGATCACTTCTTCATTTTTTAGCGTTCCTCTAAAATGAACCGCTTGATCTCGAAGCTTATGTAACTCTTCTACAGGCTTTTGAACAAGTTCATTTCCTTCAAGCGAAAGCTCACGAGGAAGCGTTAAGGCATGGGCCCATCCGTATTCGTCTGACGGATAGTCAACGTCCGGGTTTCCAATCCATGCAAACAGCAAGCGACGTCCGCTTTCATCTTGGAACGTTTGCGGTGCATAAAAGTCAAACCCTTTATCAATTTCACGGTAATACTCCATTTCAAACGTTAAACTTTCCACATCGAATGTTCCCACCGCGTAAATCACATTATAAATATTATGAAAATCGTGGCCATCCGCTTTGATTCCTTGCGGTGAAAAGACAAACACATCTTTTCCGTCCAGTTTAAAGTAATCCGGGCACTCCCACATATAGCCAAAGTCAGGAAGCGATGTTTTAACTTCGCCTTTAAATGACCACTGAAGCGCATCGCTTGATTCATACACAATTAACGCGCCCGTTTCGTTTTCACGCTGAGCGCCTAGCAGCATATAATATGTATCATTTTCTTTCCATACTTTCGGATCACGCACATGTCCTGTATACCCATCAGGAACGCCTCGTACCGCTGGATTATGCGTGTATTTTTCCACACTTCCATCCCTGTTTAGCATCGCGATACATTGATTAGCTGAACGTGAGCCGTCTTCGTATTTTACATTCCCCGTATAAAACAGCAGCCCTTGACCATCTTTTTCAATCGCGCCGCCTGAGTATGCGCCGTGCGATTCATATTCTTCCGTTGGCGTTAACGCAACCGGAAGGCGTTCCCACGTTACTAAATCCGTAGATTTCACATGAGCCCAGTGCTTCATTCCATGCATCGCACCGTACGGATACCACTGATAAAACACGTGATATTCACCGTTTAATTGAATCAATCCGTTTGGATCATTCATCAGCCCGTACTGTGGATGAATATGATAAATCGGCTGCCAGCTGTCTTTGATTGCTTTCTCTTTTAATGCTTCTAACTCTCCAGATTTTGCTTCTAAAATTGTTCTGTACTTTGATTCAGCCATCTCTTCAATCCCTCCAGCATCTAAAAAAAAGAGAACGTATTCTCCTTGCACTCTATGATATAAAATTTCAAGTGAAAATGCTACCAAAGAACGAATGTTGTCGTTTTCTTGTGTCGGATTTTATAGATAAGTTTTTTTCTGTTTTTATAGCAGAAAAGAAGGTTTTTCTGTCAGGTGGTTGAATACTATATACAATCAAATTTCACCAGCCTGTACGAGCGTCCGACGGCACTTGCAGATTTTTTTAGCGAATCATTTGCGTTTTGCAGGAAGTATTCAACAAAATGGTAAACCCTTCATATTACATATTATAAAAGGAGGAAATGTCATGACAAAAGAAAACGTAAAAGAAACAGTGGGTAAAGAAACAAAAGGTGGAAGCA
>Ga0102593_1000608_pt1 | contig 55041 bp, 48 predicted proteins | sample AraplaCol_mMS_r2_2_FD_76862 | JGI IMG/M metagenome (GOLD analysis project Ga0102593, IMG submission 76862) | Arabidopsis root microbial communities from North Carolina, USA - plate scrape MF_Col_mMS_r2 (SPADES assembly) (version 2) | ecosystem: Host-associated > Plants > Roots > Endosphere... | reverse complement strand
CGCGCACACACAGGTCGTAGGCCTCAAAGTTCTTCGGCCGATTGCGCGGCGTCGGGATGGTCAGCCGGCCGACGAGGGCTTCGACAATCTTGGCGTTGACTTCATCCTGCAATTCGAAAACATCTTCCACCGTCCTGTCGAACCTCTCGGCCCACAAGTGCCCGCCGTCAGCCGTGTCGACCAGTTGGGCGTTGATGCGGACACGGCCCATTGCGCGTCTGGCGCTCCCCTCCAGGACGTAGCGGACGCCGAGTTCCTGGGCGACCAGCTTTACGTTGACCGGCTTGCCCTTGTAGCCGTAGACGGAATTGCGCGCGATGACGAACAGGCCGGCCGTACGGGAAAGGTCGGTGATCAGGTCTTCAGTCAAGCCGTCGACGAAAGGCGCGTCGGCTTCATTCCCACTCATGTTCGTGAACGGCAATACAGCGATCGACGGACAGTCGGGCAGCGGCAATATGCTTTCCAGCGCATCCGGCCAATGCCACACGTGGACGGGGCGAGTCAGGTTCTTCAGGTAGCGTTCGCCTGCGTCGAAGAACCGGTCGCCGATCTTGCCGACGATCTCGTCGTGAACGCCGGCTGAAATGCAGATACCTCCCGGCGCGGCCTGCGTCTCCAAGCGCGCCGCGACATTTACCCCGTCGCCGAGGACGTCTGAACCATCGTCAATGACATCTCCCAGATTGACACCTACACGTAAAAGTAGTCGTCGATCTCCGGAAGCCCCGACAGTCGTGATGGCCCGCTGCATTTCCAGCGCTGCTTCGACCGCGTCCACCGCGCTGCCGAATTCGATCAGGAAGCCGTCGCCCATGACCTTGAAGATGCGACCGTTGTGGCGCGTCACAGCCGGCTCGATAACGCCAGAACGGAGTTCCCTGAGGTTCGCCAGCGTTGCGACTTCATCAGCCTCCATCAGGCGTGAATATCCCACCACATCGGCAACGACGATGGCAGCGAGACGACGCTGAAGAAATTGATCTGTCATGTGAGGACAAGCCCAACGACCAAATTAGCAAGTTATTGTTCAACTGCGGGTGAGTCAACAAGCCGCAAGAGGTAATGTCCAAGCGGTCTCCACCTCCATTGACTCGGTAGCCTTCTTTGTGACTGGCGGCGTCGAGGTGGACGACACGGAAATCTGTACCACGGAAAGCAGACGGTTCTTGAATGTCTGTTGATGGGGTCGAGCGGGGCTTCGGCGGAAGTGCCCAGTTCTGTTCGCGAAATGGCACCGGGGGAGACCCGAACTGCACTGCGCTAAGCCTGCATTTCTGGCTAGCTCTCCAGACGCGGCCAGTCTCCTTCGGCCCCAACTCGGACATACGTCGCTTATGAACTGACGTCCGCTGTGGGCGCAAACGTGATGTCCAAGGCGGGTTTGCCCCTCGACTGACGAGCTATCTTCGCATCGACACCAGAAAGCCGCCACGAAAAGAAGCTTGCAAATCAGATAAGTGTATGCTTATGTGTCGGCATGATCGAGAATGACTTTTTCCGGGCTTTGGCAGACCCGACCCGCCGCGCGATCTTTGAGAAGCTGGCGGCAGGGAGCATGAACGCCAGCGCCTTGCGCAACGGCATGGAGATCAGCCAGCCGGCAATGTCGCAACACCTTGCGGTTCTGCGGAGTGCAAAGCTCGTGAGGGAACAACGGCAGGGGCGTTTCGTGAACTACGAAGTCGATCCGGAGGGGCTGGCTCTGATCGCTCAATGGCTGGCGAAGTATCGCGCCTATTGGCCCGACCGCATCGCAGCTCTTAAGGTCTTGCTGAAGGACATGGATCAATGAACGAACAAAAGATCGAGGAGCAGGATAGCGGCGTCGAGCTGGAATTTGACTTGGGCGATCCGCCGCACAAGGTCTGGCGCGCGCTCAGTATTCCCGAATTTCGGGAAAGGTGGTTGCCAAAGGAGGCATTGGCCGATTCCGATGCGATCGCCGTCACCCCCGGCCAAGAAGTCCGCTACAAGCTGCGCGACGACAGCCCACCATTCCTTGAAAGCACCGTGACGTTCACGATCACCCCGAATGCCACGGGCGGAACCTGCCTTCGGATCGTCCACGTACTGACGGATGCAAGACTCGATGGAATGACAAGAGCGCCGGCGAACAGCAACAGTCCGCCCCTCATGCTCGCCGCCTGACGCGGCGAGCCTCACCCTAAAAATCTGGAAGTGGAGGTCGCCGATGCGCGAAGCGATGCAGCTCGTCCCTATGGTCGTAGAACAGTCCAGCCGGGGAGAACGATCATTCGATATTTATTCCCGGCTTCTGCGCGAGCGGATTGTCTTCCTCAATGGCGAGGTGAACGACACCGTTTCGGCCCTCGTCTGCGCACAGCTCCTGTTTCTGGAAGCAGAAAACCCCAAAAAGCCGATCTACCTCTATATCAATTCGCCGGGCGGCGTCGTGACCAGCGGCCTCGCCATGTACGACACCATGCGCTACATCCGCGCGCCGGTTCACACGCTCTGCATGGGCACGGCTCGCTCCATGGGATCGTTTCTCCTGATGGCGGGCGAGCCGGGCGAGCGGGCCGCCCTGCCAAATGCAAGCATCCTGATCCACCAGCCATCAGGCGGCTTTCAGGGGCAGGCGACCGATATGCAAATTCACGCCGAGGAAATCCTAAAAACAAAGCAGCGTATGACGCGGCTTTACGCCGAACATTGCGGGCGCTCCTATGAGGATTTTGAACGCGCCATGGACCGCGACCGCTTCATGACGTCGCAAGAAGCATTGGAATGGGGCTTGATCGACAAGATCATGCAGATCCGCGAAGCCCCGGCCGATCAGTAAGGGATATGGCCTTGGTGTCGCTAAAATCGCTGGAGATCATGAAAGTCGTGCCGTGTGGCCCCCTCATCCGCCCTACGGGCACGGCGACAACGGTGATGAATCCATCCTTGGATGTCGGCTGCTGGCGCAAACGTGAGGTCTCAATCGGGGCTATCTTTGCGCCTTCGACGGCAGGTCCGGTCGTCGCGCTGCCACGCCCTGCGGGACCAGACAGAGAGCGGCGATACCGGCCTCTTCGGCCGCGCGCAGAAGCGCTTCGCGGAATTGTTCCGGGGCAATTTTGCCGCTGATGGCGTCGACGCAGGCTTTCACGGCAGCCACATATTCTTCGCCGTCATCGAAAGGCCAGTCGTTCATCAGGAGACGCGCCGCGTCTCCAAGCGTCCATACGATCTTGCGAGATGCCCGACCTCGCAAAGCAAAACCGACCGGCGTGAATGTTGCTGATGTGTTCCAGCACATTATCCTCGACCCCTCAAGGCGGGAATACTGCAATCCCCACTTTTTATATACGCGCATTTTATGAAAGTTGGAATTGAAATTTCGTGAAGCGTACCGCTTGAGCGCGAGGCTGCCGAATGAGGAAAAAGGGCGCCCTGCAACCTCATTTTCAAACGCTGCGTCGACACGTGTTGCACCGATTGAGGCATGCGGGATTTCTTCCCTTTCGATCTCCACCCGTCGGTTCAGTCACCGCAATTCGGCGGTGACCCGGAAGATGCCGCCGGCCGATGCGTCGGAGCAGACGACAAAGGTCGACCCTTCCTGCGCCATGAAGGCGACGTTGCCGCCGGCTTCGCAGGGGGTGGCGCTCCATTGCAGGAGGATGTCGCTATTGTCGGGCAGTTTTTCCGTTTCCATCTTTGTCGCACTGGCTATCCATTCGGTTGCCGACGGCAGGTGAACGGGGGCGTTCAGCTGTTTCGACAGCCAGGCGGTATAGTTCTGCGCCACGGCAAGCGGCACGTCGTCAGCCGGCTGCTCGGGGTTGTCGGCATAGGCCTGTGCCGAGGCGGGATCGGAGTTGGCGGTGTAATAGGCCGCCATCTCGGCGCGGGTGACGGCCTTTGCCTGCATGCAGAAGGATTTTTCGACCTTCACGGCGCCATTGGCGACGCCGAGCATGCCGCCGAGCTCCTTCATCGAGGCGGTCATCAGCCGGACATTCTCCAGCGAATAACTTCCTGCCGGCACTTGCTCGAAGGCAAGGGTCGGCGAAACCGGGCAGAAGCCGCGCGCCGACAGCGCCTCGAGATCGGCAAGGATCGGTTTGTACGCGACGACGGCGAGCTTATAGGCCTCGGCGCTATAGCGGCCATCGGCCTCGCCGATTTTCGGCGCGAGTGCGGCAAGCGTTGGATCGGCCGCGCCGGCGCGGGTGGCGATCGAGGCGTTGAGATCGGCGACCTTCAGCTTCAGCGCCGTCGCCTCGTCCTTTGCCGCCATGACGTCGGCGATGAGGGCGTCGAAAAGTTTGGCGGCGTCGCCATAGCCCGAGGTCGCCGCCGGCATCTGCCATTGCTCGGCCTTGGCCTTGGCATCGGTCATCAGGCCGCTCGCCTTGGCGACGTCGGGGCTATCGCCGGCGCCGATGCGATTGACGGTTTCGCGCTTTGCCGTTGCGTTCTTTTCGGCCGCTGCCAGCGCGGTCAGCGCCTTGGCGAGATCGTCGAAAGCCGCTTTCGAGGCGTCGTAATTGTCGATGGCGCCGTGCATCTGCTTGGCGGCGGCGCTGTCGGCGGCAGCCTTCAGCTTGGCGTCGGCCTCGGCGAAGCTCGGCGCCTTGTCGCCGCCGGCAGCCGAGGCTGACGCTTTCGCCTTCTCGGCATTCTCCTTCGAAATGGCGATCAGCGCATTGCCGAGATTGATGGCGGCAGACTGATAGCCCGGAAGGGCCTTTTCATAGTCTTCATCCTTGAGCAGCGCATCGGCGGAGGTCAGAGCCGCCGCACCGGTGTCGTAGGAAAGCTTGGCCTGGTCGCTGGCCGGGCGTTCCGGCGCCTTGGCGGCGATCGCCTTCTGTTTGCGACTTTCGGCTTCCTTCTTCCAGGTGCTGACATCAGCGACGAGTTTCGGATCCGGGCGGAGCAATTTCGGGATCGTGACGACGCCGACGCCGATGCAGATCAACAGCAGCGCTGCGATCATCGAAATTTTGACAGGCGTCCATTTTTTCGGCTTCGGCACCTCCGGCTGCTGCGGCATGCCGCCGCGCGGATCCCAGGACATCGGCTGAATGCCTGTCGTCACCCTCGTGTATTCGCCGAGCGCATCGGCGCCGGTGCGCGGGCGCTGGGCCGGGTCGCGGCTCAGCATCCTTTCGATCAGGCTTGCAAGACCCTCGGGAAAGCCGGGGATCAGCACGTCGAGCCGGGGAAAGATGTTGGAGGGATCGAGATGGATGTTCTTCCAGCTCTGCTCGCGCTGGTGCTCGTCTTCCCAGACCATGACGCTGTCGAAGACGCTATTATAGGTCTGGCGCGGCAGGAAGAGCTTGTAGGCGATCATGCCCATTGCATAGATGTCGAGGGCCGCGGAGGCCGAGAAGGTGCCGCTGGCATAGATCTCCGGCGCGCCGAACTCCGGCACATAGGGCGGGATGATGTGCTCGCCGATCTTCGAGATCAGGTGCAGATTGCCGATCCGGACCGACAGGCCGGAATAGTCCTCGGAAACATAGATGCACTGGTCCGTCAGGGCATTATGAGCGTAACCGGCGCCGTGCAGCGTCGCCAGGCCCTCGAGGATGTGGCGGCCGATTTCGGCGGCGCGCTCATAGGCCACCATTTCGGTTTCGTCGAGATACTGGTGCAGCGTCTTCGACGGCCGCTTCTCGACGATATAGAAATTGTCATCTTCCGGCGACGGCGGGATCAGATCCTCGATTTCGACGAAGCGCCGTGCGGTCAAGGATTTCGCCTCGTTGATGGAGGTCCAGACCCGCTCGAAACGCGCCTTGTCCAATTTCAGCGCCACATCGGGGGCGACGATGAAGACCGCATGATCCATCCGCTTGTCCTGGGCGGGATAGACGATGAACTCGTTCTCATAGACCGGCTCGCCGATCGTGTAGCGGGCGATCAGATCACTTCTCATGCACATGTCCCCCTGCAATCATTGGCATTCCATGAAACCGCATTCTATTCGCCTGCCAGAAGCGGATCGCCGATCAGACCTGCGGCGAGCACCAGACCGGTTCTTGTATCCCTGAGCGCGAAGGCAAAACGGGCATCGGCGACGACGCGAACGAGTTTCGGATCGATGCTGCGTTCGGTGATTGCTGCCGTGGCTGCCGCCGCCTCCGTGCCGTTTTCGTCGAGCTTGATCATCGTCTTCTGAAGAACGCGCGACAAGCGAATGTTTTCCTTGGTGAAACCCGGGAAAGCCGCATCCTTGGCCTTCCCGGCCGCCAGGCCCATCTGATTGAGCACCGGCATCAAATCACGCCCGTCGCTCAGGGAAAAGCGGGGAAGGAAGATTTCACCCTTGGCAGGTTCGAATTTTTCCCCCTGCAGCCAGGAGGTCAAGGCCTTCAGGTCGGCTCCGCCGACCCCCTTGCCGGAGCGCGCCGCCACCACGACCATGCTGTAGCTTTCGCCCGCATAGGCAAGATCGACGGCGGCGAATTTCTCGTCGAAGCGGAATTTTTGCCCATCGCCTGTAAGATGCATCATCGGCACCGAAATCGTCGAACCGTCCGGCCGCTGAAAGGGGCTTGCCGGGCTTTCTTTCTCGAAGGAGGTCTTCCAGCGCGCCTTGAAGGAGAGTGCGCCCAGGCTGACGAAGCCGCCGCCCGGCGGCGCGTCGAGGATGGCGGGAATGGCGCCCCGCGTCGTCTCCTTGACCCAGCCATTGATATGCTCGACCGAGGCCGGTCCGTCGAGATCTTCGATCGAAGGTTTGATCCGGTGGGTGGCGAGCATGGAAAGCGCGTCGGGGGCGAGCGCCAGCTTGTCGTCGAAGACGATGGCAACCGCCGTCGCCAGAGGCGCATCCGCGGCTGCCGGCTTCTCCGGGCTCATGGCGGCAAGCACCGTTTCCGGCCCCTTCACCTCGCTGCCGAAGCCGAGGCCCTTGGCGATTGCGGCCTTGCCTTCGGCGGAGGCGCCGAGGCTGGCAAGGCCGAGGGCTGCGGCAAGGCTTGCCGGCGACACCATGATATTGGCGGCCCCCTCCCTTGCCAGCGTGCGGTCGATCAGTTCGGCGGCAAGCCCCGCCTGCGCGGCGAGCATCGCCTTGCCGTCGCCGGAGTCGTCGGCATGGGCTGGGGCAAGCGTCAGCAGCGAAGCGGCAAGGCCCGCCAGCAGAGTGGATTTCGGCATGGGTTCCCTCCTCTTCAGCGGATGCGGTAGAATTTGGAATCGAATGACCACTTGCCCTGGGCGCCGGTCTCGTCGTCGCCGACGATCCTCAATGTTCGGGCGAGATCGTAGACATAGTTGAAGGCGGCGCGCTGGCCGACGAGCGGCGTCGGCACATCCGGCAGGTCGAGCACTTCGATCGGCTTGTCGCTGAGAATGGCGACGACCATGCCGACGCCGGCCGGCCCCTCCACCACATATTCGAAGCCGGTATAGGGATTGCGCGCATCCGGCACGACGACCGGACGGGCCGGATCGAGCCGGTTGTCGCCGCTCTTGGCGGTCGGTTTCAGCCCCATCGAGCGCTTGTTCGGGTAAAGCTGGGTCAGCTTGCCGGAGGCGTCGATATCGACGAGGATCAGGTAACCGGACTTCTTCGTGGAGACGCGCATCGCCACCTTGTCGCCGATGCCGACCGAGGTGCCGGGCAGCACGTCGACGGCGACGCCCGCCTCATTGTCCGTCTTCAGAGTATTCTCGACGGCGGCGACCGGGGTTTTCGCCTCCTCGCCGGTGATGACATCGCGGCCGAGCGCATCCGGCTGGCCATAAAATTGCGGCACCGGCGTGAAGCGGCAATCCTGCGCATGCGTCCGGCAATATTCGTCGGATTTGCGCCTTACATAATCGAGCAGGGCGGCGTTGCTGACATTCGGCTTGTCGGCGGCCCGCGCCACGCCATCCTGCACACCTTCGATGAAGCGGCGGGTGAAGACGCCGACGGGCGGCTTGGCCTCGCGGTCGACGAGCGCCCATTGGCCTGAGTTGACCGCCGACCAGACCATGGCGTTTTCGCCGCCGAAGGAGAATTTCGCCTCCTTGCCGGATTTGTTCGGCGGTTCGAGCTCGGCCAGCGCCGGGCCGAGGCAGCGCACGGAGCCGGAGGGGGCGGCCACCGCGCTGCGGCTGCCGGGCCCGACATGGCAGGCGTCGATCAGCAGCGTGACGCGGCGGTCCTTGAGGCTGTTCAGCCGCGCGGCGATTTCCGTTTCGCGGATCTGGTTGGTGACGGTCACCTTGCCGGCCTCGCGCACCAGCTTGGCGTCGGCTGCGACAAGCGTCGGGCTGGTTGTTTCCTCGGCGCCCATTTCCTCCGAGCCCTGGCCGCTGAAATAGAGGAAGACCCGGCTTCCAGGCGTCGACTGGCGCACCAGCCAGTCGTCGATTTCGGCAAGGATCGCCTCGCGGGTGGCCTTGCGATTGGTCAGCGTGTGAATCTGTTCCGGGCGGTAGGCGAGCGTCTTCACCAGGAAGAGCTGCATCGCCTTGACGTCGCTGGTGGAGCCGGTGAGTTTTGCCTCGCGCATCTCGTAATCGTCGATGCCGATCAGCAGCACGCGGTCGCCGGGGGAGCCTTGGATGCCGGGTGCCTGGAGAGCGGGTGCCTCGGCAACAGGTGGCTGGACAGCGGGTTCTTCGGTGGCAGGCTTGGTGGTCGGCGCGGTATTGTCGGCGGGCGTTTCGCTCGTGGCGGCAGGAGCGGTATCGCCGGCGGGCGGGGTGGTGATGGCGAGGTTCGCCAGTTTCTGGCCGGATTGTCTGAGCTTGCTCCCGGGACCGGTGGTGGTCGAGGCGACCTGATCGGCGGCCGGCGTTTCGACATTCGGCACGTCGCCATCGGTCTTAGCGGCGATCCAGTCGCGGAAGGCGGCGACGCGGGTATAGACGCCGTAGTGCTCGGCCTCGGCGCAGCCGGCACCCCAGCTGACGATGCCGAGCTGGATCCAGCTCTTGTCCGGGCGCTGGGCCACCAACGGCCCGCCGCTGTCGCCCTGGCAGGCATCCTTGCCGCCTTCGGCATAACCGGCGCAGACATTGCGTTCGTCGATCGGGTTCATCCGCATCGAGCTGTCGCGATAGGCGGCACGGCAATCCTCGCGCGGGACGATCGGCAGCTCGACTTCCTGCAACTCGGTCGGCAGGTATTTGTCGTCCCAGCCGTGATCGGCCTTGGTGTAGCCCCAGCCGGTGACGACAGCCTTATGGCCGGCCGCCTCCACCTCGTCATCGGAGGCCGAGGCGAGGACCGCCGGCCTGGAGATGGCGGGTTCGGCAAGTTTGATCAGGGCGATATCGTTGGCAAAGATCTTGCGGTCGAAATCCTCGTGAATGACGACGTCTTCGACGGCAAGGCCGGGTTTATCCGGCCCGTCGACCGAGATGACCTTGTCGATCTTCGACTTGCCCTCGACGATCAGCAGATCGCGGGCGAAGAGATCCTGCTTGCCGGAGCGGCCGCTGGTGACGCAGTGGGCGGCGGTCAAGATCCAGCGCGGCGCAATCAGCGAGCCGCCGCAGTGGCCACCGAAGCGGCCGCGCTGTTCGGGATCGGGCGCCAGGATCTTCACTTGCCAGGGCCATTGACCCTTCTTCGCCGCCTGGCCGCCAATGACGCGGCCGCCATCCTCGCCGGCAAAATCGGTATCCTGCTGGGCAAGGACCGGTGAGGCCAGCAGAAGCATGACGGCCGCAACGTTGAGGATGCTGCTGATCGACGCGCTCATAGCTTGGCTCCGGCGGAGGTATAGAGGACGGTAAATCCGACGCGGGCGCCCTCGGGCAGGACGTCGCCGAGCCGCCTGGCGATATTGCCGGCGGTGCGGCGCCTGTCGTTCTGCTTCAGGAATTCGACGAGCTCGGGCATCGGGGTTTCGGAGGTGACGGCAACGAGCAGGTCGGTACCGAAGGGGGCGACGACGGACAGATCGAGGTCGAAATTCGCAGGCATCTCAGCCTCGGCATCCTTCTCGCCGGGATAGAGGAACTGCACGGTGCCATCGCCGGTGACGTCGAAGAGCACGAGCTTGCGGCCGGCTAGATCGGAGACCGTGACGCCGACGCGCTCGCCCTCGCGGTGGACGGTATCGGACGGCGTGACGCGGACGGTCTGCGGATTGACCTCCGACAGCCGCTTCAGCGTGTCGAGCGCGGCCATCCGGTCGACGACGAAAGGCATGTCGCCGGCGCCGATGCCGGAGGCGACGACATCGCCGCCGGCAATCGCCTCGTGCTTTTCGGGATCGAAGACCAGTTCGGCATTGGCACCATCCGTCAGCTTGAACGGCGTGACGGCCGGCTCGATGCCCTGCAGCACCGCTTCGACCCCGAGGGCGGCAATGCTGATCGGCGCGGGCTCGACGGGCGGCGGAGCGTTCGATTTCTCCGCCGCCGCCTGCGCCCCTGCCCCCTGGTAATCATAGACGACGGCGCGGTCGAGATCGGTTCCGGGCGGGCTTTGGGTGAAGATATTCTGCCGCTGGTCGGTGAACTGATAGACCGCCTGGCGCACATATTCGAAGAGTTCGCGGCGGCTGACGGCGCCGTCGCCGTTGCGGTCGGCCGCCCCTTCGAAGGCGCGGGCGGTGGCATAACTCAGCGCGCCGCGTTTCTGCGGGATGCCGGGAATGGAGATTTCGGGCGATTTGGTGTTGTCGTCAACGGCGGCGAGGAAGGTCAGCCGCTTGAAATCGAAGCCGGTGGAGAGCGCGTCCGCCGTCGTCGAGATCGGCGCGAGGTCGTCCTCCTCGATCGTATAGGACGGCGCCTGGCGCCAAGTGATCTCGGCGCCGCGCGGATCGACATCGCGGGTCATGCCGCCGGCATGGCAGGTATCGGCGATGAAGACGACATCGGCGCCCTTGGCCTCCAGTTTGTGGATCAGCACCTTGAACTCGTCGCCGAAGATGCGCTCGCGCGATCCGGGCAGGCGGGTATCGAAGCCGGCGAGCACATAGACCTCGTCGCGGCCGCTCGGTTTCGAGCCCTTGACGCGCTCCGGCTCGCTCGAGCCGTGACCGGCGATGCCGAGAACGACAAGATCGCCGGTCCCTGCCCGTTCCGTCACGGCTTCGATCGCATGGAAGATGCCTTCGCGGTCGGCCTCGCCGTTTTTCAACAGCGTCATGTCCTCGACGCCGACCGAACGCAGGGAAAGGGAAAGGTCCTCGGCATCGGCGACTGCGCCGTGCAGCGGCGGAACGTTGCGGTAAAGGTCTATGCCGATCAGCACTGCCCGGACGGCGCCGCGCTCCGGCGCCTCGATGGTTTTTGCCAGGGTCTCTGTCGCCGCCAGACTGAGGAGGGCGAATGCGGCGGCCATGGAAACGGATGCGGACATGGCCAAACTCCCCTCGCCCCGGCTATTCGCGGCGCCATTCGACGCGGCGGTTCAGCGCGTCGACATCGTCTTCGGTGAGGTTTGCCGTTGCCGTCACATCCACCGGCTCGGAGGCGCCCCGGCCTTCGGCGTCGATCGAGGCATCGATGCCGTGGCTCTTCAGGAAATCGGCCACCGCCTGGGCGCGGCGTTCGGAGAGCTTCTGATTATAGTCGTCGCCGCCGCGCCGGTCGGTGTGGCCGATCAGGATGATGCGGCCGGGCTTCTGCTCCTTCAGCGCCTCCAGCAATTCCTCGGCGGCCTCGGTGCCGATCGAGGTGAAGCTCGACTTGTCGAAGTCGAAGGTGATCGGCACGGGAATGGACACCGGCACGATGCCGCGGACATTTTCGGAATAGATGCCGCCGAGCACGCCGCTGCGGTGATCCTTCTCGGCCGGCACGAAGCTGCCTTCAGGGTTGTCGCTCGTCGGGTTGGCGGCCAGGATGCGGGCCTGGGCGGCACGCTGGATGAGGTCGGAGATAGTGTCGGCCGGCGGCGCCTTGGGGGTGCGGGTCTCGTTCTTGATGATCTCGATTGCCTGCTGGTAATCGGCGGCGGCATCGGCAAAGCGGCGGGCGGAGAAATAGATCTCGCCGAGCGTGGCGGAGGCCTGCCAGAGCACCTGCGGACTGTCGGCGGCGACCAGCAGCGGCTCGTAATCGGCGACCGGCTGGTTGGCGGCCATCATCTCCTGGGCGGCGGCGAGCCTGAGGGCTGCAACGCGGCGCTGGGCATTGACCTGGAACTGGCCGCATTCGGCGCTGACGGCGATCGCATCGGCCTCGGAGGCGGCGGCATTGATATCCTTGGCGGCGACGGCGGTGTTCAGCTTGTCGAGAAGGGCGGTGCAGGCAGGTGTATCGGCATTCGCCACTTCGATATCCTCGCCGGCCTGGCTGGGTTCGGCCGAGCGGCCGAAGTTGAGCTGCGGCATCTTGATGCTGAAGCCGCCGGGAAGTTTGAATTGCGGCATCTTCAGCTGCGGCATCGGCAGCTTCGGCATTTTCGTCTGGGACGTCTGGGCTGGCTGCTTATACTGCGTTGGCCGGGTGGACGAGGTGGTGTCGGCGGGGCCGATCAACTGCAGCTCGTCGGCGGCAAGCTCCTGGCTGGGCGCCAGATTGGTGACGATCTTGTATTTCTTCGGCGGCTGTTGTGCGGCCTGCTCCACAGGCTTCGGCGCGACCGGTTTTGGCGCTGCCTTCGGTTTGTCGACCGTTTCCGGCTTCTTGGCGGCTTCCTGTTTGATCACCGGTTTCGGCTTCGGAGCGGCTGCCGGTTTCGGCGGCTTGGCTGCCTGTTCGACCGGTTTTGCTGCGGGGGCGGCTGCGACGGGCGGGGCGGCCACGGGCGGCAGCGCCGCCGGACTGTCAACCGTCGTCAGCATCAGCGTCTTGCTGCTGATCTTGGTGCCGAGGCTGCGGGCCTCTTCCAGGCTGCGGGACACGGCATCCATGCCGCCGTCGACCGAGCGGAACATGCCGCTGCCGCTGCCGCCGAGATCGGCGAAGATGGTCAGCGGCTTGGAGGAATAGAAGACCTTGATCTGCTCCTGACCCACGGGGCCGGAGACCTGCAGCCGGGCGCCACTGGCCGGATCCGGCACCTGCACGCGCTTGCCGGGGCCGACGAGGGCATCGGTCTGATATTTGTTCGGGAAAAGCTTGATGACGGAACCGTTCGGCGAGACGTTCAGTACCGTGACATAGCTGTTCTCAGTCGACTGGATGAACAGGCCGACGACTTCGCCGATGGCGTATTTGGCCTCGGCGCGATCGAAGGTGATGCTGACAGGGCCGGTCTGTGCCGGCGCCTCGGTCAGTGTGCGTTCGTTCTGCGCCTCGACGGCGGGAACCACCGCAAAGAACGAGAGGAAGGTGGCTGCGGCTAGGATGGCTTTGCGGTGCGACATGGGAAAACCTCCTCTTCGAACAATCTCACACTGTGTTGAAGATGAGAATAGCACCGACCGGCGAAATTGGGATGGCTTTGCCTGTCTTGCTTGAGGGAGGGTTACAAATTATTTGGAGCCGCGAAGAAACCGTCCCGGAAAAGACGTGCGCAAGACTCTGGATCGGCAATATCAGCCGCCGGATCTCGTCTTTTCGACTTTGGGCCTGCGTTTAGTTCTTGGGTTTCTGCCCGGCTGATTTCAAAATCGAGATCAGGTCGCTCATCCCTTCGGGCGAGGAATTATAGAGCCAGAGAATATCCGGATTATCGACCGTGAATTCCTTCCCGGGGCCCGAGCCCATGTCGCGGCCGGGCGAGGTCGCGTCCGGGAGTTTGCCTTGACCGGGTGTCAGCCCCTTGGCGCTTTCGTGTTCTGCGATGATCGCAGTGGCTGCGGCAAAGGCCTTTTCGTCATGCTGGCGCAGCGCCGCAAGCGCGGGGTTGCGCGCCGCCAGCGCATCCTCGGCCGGGCCGGCATGGCCAAGCTGAGGCATCTGCAGCGCCAGCAGCAGGCCGATCGACAGGGGTATGAGCCGGGATTTCGTCATCGTCGTCACATCCGTCTTATGGGCGCTACCGCGCGCGACATGCTTGCGGACAATAGGCAGAGGCCGGAAAGATGGCAACGGCGCTCAGTGCCAATCGGTTGGGAGGGGTGAAATAGGCTTGGGAGCGTCCGCGGGACAGATCGCACATTCTGCTGGCGCCGGCTGTGGCCGGCGTCATCGCAGACAAGCACATCGGATCGGAACGATGTTCGCAGGGATAGCATTCTCCCGCGGATTAGTCGGTGTCATCAGGTAAAATTTTCTAATCAAAATTGTCGTCTAGCTTATCCCCCGGCTTCTTAACAATATAGCTGGAAGGAAGCAGGTGAGGCCGGCAACCAAAGGGCACGGTTGGCGCCGTTGCGACGGCAACAGGCCCGAGTTCCAGGCTTTGATTTGTATCAAGGACACGAGAGGGCTCGCCAGTCCATGTAATCGTAGAAATGTTTGGCTTTTACATAATTTCGGGGGAGGAAAATATGATGAAGTCCCGTTTCATGGCTATTGCAGCGGCTTCGCTTGCGGCGTCGTTCATTGCTCCGGCAGGCTATTCGGCGGAGGGCGGCGATATCGGCACGCTGACGCCTGAGAAGGCCGACAAGGCGTTCGCCGGCAAGCCGGTCTACTCGCCCTATGCCGGGCGCAACTTCCCCACTCGGCCGCTGTTTGGCGATACGCACCTGCACACGGGTGCTTCGTTCGACGCCGGCGCATTCGGCGCACGGTTGACGCCGCGCGACGCCTACCGCTTCGCACGCGGAGAGGAGGTCATGGCCTCGAGCGGTCAGCCGGCAAAGCTGTCGCGTCCGCTCGATTTCCTGGTGGTCGCCGACCACTCGGACAATATGGGGATGTTCACGGACCTCTTCGCCGGCAAGCCGGAGGTGATCGCCGATCCGCAGGCCAAGACCTGGTACGAGGAAATCAAGAACGGGCAAGGCGGCAAGGCTGCGCTGGAGATCATCTTCGCCTTCGGCAAGGGCACGTTGCCGCAGTCGATGATCTACGGGCCGGAAACGCGTCCCTACAAGAACGCCTGGCAGGACACGATCAAGGCGGCGGAAGAATATAATGATCCGGGCCGTTTTACGGCCTTCATCGGCTATGAGTGGACATCGAACACGGCAGGCAACAACCTGCACCGCAATGTCATTTTCCGCGACAATGCCGACAAGGCCGAGCAGGTGCTGCCCTACACGACGCTGAAGCCGCTCGGCAGCGACAATCCCCGCGACCTGTGGAAGTGGATGCAGGCCTATGAGGACAAGACCGGCGGCAACGTGCTGGCCATCGCACATAATGGCAACCTGTCCAACGGCCGCATGTTTCCGTTGATCGAATCCTTCACCAACAAGCCGGTGGACAAGGACTATGTGGAGGAGCGCGCAAGGTGGGAACGGCTCTACGAGACGACCCAGACGAAGGGGACGGGGGAAGCCCATCCGGCGCTGTCTCCGAATGACGAGTTCGCCGATTTCGAAATCTGGGATTTCGGCAATCTTGACGCGAGTGTGAAAAAGACGCCTGACATGCTTGAGTTCGAATATACCCGCTCGGCCCTTCGCAACGGCCTGAAGCTGGAAGCCCAGCTCGGCACCAACCCCTACAAGTTCGGCCTCGTCGGCAGTTCGGATGCCCATACCGGCCTCGCGGCCATGGAAGAGGAAAACTTCTTCGGCAAGACGACGCCGCAGGAGCCAAGCCCCGAGCGCCTGACCGCGACCTTCGTCAAGGACGACAAGACCGGGATCACGGTGATGGACTGGGAGGTCGGCGCGTCAGGTTACGCCGCCGTCTGGGCGACGGAGAATACGCGTGAATCCATTTGGGACGCGATGCAGCGCAAGGAGACCTATGGCACAACGGGATCGCGCATGATGGTGCGCTTCTTCGGCGGCTGGGATTTCGCGCCGGCCGACGCCGAGACCCGCAATCCCGGCGCGATCGGCTACGACAAGGGCGTGCCGATGGGCGGCGACCTGACCAAGGCGCCTGACGGCAAGGTGCCGACATTCCTCGTCGCGGCGCTGAAGGATCCGATCGGGGCCAATCTCGATCGCTATCAGATCGTCAAGGGGTGGTTGGACGACAAAGGCGACACCCATGAACAGATTTACGATGTCGCCTGGGCCGGCGACCGCAAGCCCGGCGCCGATGGAAAACTGCCGTCGGTCGGCAGCACGGTCGACATCGGGAACGCCACCTGGACCAATACGATCGGCGCTCCTGAACTGATCGCCGTCTGGACGGACCCGGACTTCGATCCGACGCTGAAGGCCTTCTATTACGGGCGCGTTATCGAGATCCCGACGCCGCGATGGACTGCTTATGACGCCAAGCGGTTTGGCAACAAGCCGCTGGAGGGCACATCGATGACCGTGACCGAACGCGCCTATACCTCGCCGATCTGGTATACGCCCTGACACGACGAGAAACCGGTGCTGAAGCGCGTTCTCAAAGAACCCCTCGTGCATTTTCTGGCGCTCGCGCTCGCGATCTTCGCCGGCTACGCGCTGGTCGGCGCCGGCGAAAGGCAGGAACGCATCGCCGTTACCGCGCCGAAGATCGAGCAGATGGCGACCTTATTCACCAAGACCTGGCAGCGTCCGCCGAGCGCGGCGGAGCTCAAGGGGCTGATCGACGATTATGTGAAGGAGGAAGTCCTCGTCCGTCAGGCGCTCGCCCTCGGGCTCGACAGGGACGATGCGGTGGTCAGGCGGCGCCTTCGCCAGAAGATGGAGTTCCTGAACACGGCGGACGCCGAGGCGCTGGAGCCGACCGACGCGGAACTCGAAGCCTATCTCACCAGCAACGCCGACGCGTTCAGGATCAAGGGCATGCTGGCCTTCGAGCAGGTGTTCCTGAGCCCGCAGCGGCACGGCGGCCGGGCCAAAGAGGAGGCCGGCTCCATCCTCCAGATTCTGCTGTCCGATCCGGAGGCGAACCGCTCGCTGCTCGGCGACGCCACGCTGCTGCCGCCCGAGGCTGCGCTCTCCGACAGCGCTTCGATCACGCAGACCTTTGGGGCCGATTTCGCCAAGGCGCTCGACCAGGCACCCGTCGATCAATGGATCGGGCCGGTCGCGTCCGGTTTCGGACTGCACCTCGTGCGGGTGACGGAGCGTGTGCCTGACCGTACGCCCTCGCTCGGCGAAGTGCGTGACGCCGTCGCGCGGGAGTGGACGAACGCCAGGCGCAGCGAACTCGAAGACCAGCAATTTGCGAAGCTTCTCAAGGGTTATACGGTGACGATCGAGAGCCTCGTCGGCAAGGAGACCGGCCGGTGAAGCCGATCGGCAGAATATTCGCATTCCTGCTTGCTGTGCTGCTTGCTGCGGCAGCCCGGGCGCACGAGGTCCGCCCGGCCTATCTCGACATGCGCGAAACCGCCACCGACACGTTCGCCGTCGTCTGGAAGGTGCCGGCGCAAGGCGAGATGCGCCTCGGGCTTCATGCGCGGCTGCCGGCCGCCTGCGCGGAGAATTCCGAGCCGGTTCGGTCGATCGAGCAGGGCGCCTATTTCGAGCGCTGGAACGTCGCCTGCGCGGGTGGCCTGAAAGGCGGCGAGATCAGCATCGACGGCCTCAAGTCGACGCTGACCGAAGCGCTGGTGCGCATTGAATATGCCAGTGGAGATACCGAGCTTGCGCGCCTCCTGCCCGATCGGCCGCGCTTCGTGGCGGCCGGCACGCAGACGAGCATCGAAGTGGCGCGAACCTACTTCCTGTTCGGCGTCGACCACATTCTCTCCGGCCTCGATCACCTGCTCTTCGTGCTTGCGCTCATCCTGCTCATCCGAAACCGCTGGATGCTGCTCAAGACCATCACGGCGTTTACGATCGCCCACAGCATCACACTGGCTGGAGCGTCGCTTGGATATTTCAGCCTGCCCCAAAGGCCGGTGGAAGCCACGATCGCGCTCAGCATTGCGTTTGTGGCGCGCGAACTGGTCAAGACGGAACCGGGCGAGAGGCGGCTGTCCGAGAGCTATCCCTGGCTCGTGGCGTTCGCGTTCGGACTGCTGCACGGCTTCGGCTTCGCCGGCGCATTGAAGGAAACCGGCCTGCCGCAATCGGACGTGCCGCTGAGCCTCTTGACGTTCAACCTGGGCGTTGAGGCGGGGCAGCTCATCTTCGTTGCGGCGATCCTGGTCCTGTTCAGGATCGGAGCCGCTCTGGTCGCCTTGCCGCTGGCGCCGACCCGCCGGCTCGGCGCCTACGCGATCGGCACGGCGTCAATGTTGTGGCTCGTTCCCAGGATCGCCGGTCTCTGGATATGAGAGATGGCGCGGCGCAAGGATCGGCCGGAAACCTGCCGCGCTTTAGCTCTTTGTTTTGATGCATGTCGTTATCCCGGAACCGCTGCACACTTCCGGGCGACATGCATTAGAAGTGGATCACCAGGCCCAACATCGGGCCCTGCTGGACGACGTCGAGGACAAAGTCGTCGTTGCTGTAATCCACTCCGAGCGCGCGGTACCCGGCAACGGCCGAGACGTTGTCGGCGAACCGGTAGCCGATCGCAGCGGCAAAGTCCCAATCGAGGTCAGCGCCGCCGGCGCCGCAAGTCCTCAGCCGGTCAGGTAGACCTCCGGGGTAATGGCGTAAGTGCCTTTGAAGCCGACCAAGCCGTCCACCCAGGTTGCGTTATCCGTTCTGGAGCGCCCGTCCAGAATGCCGCCGTGGAAGGAAAGCTCGCTTTCCACGGACCAGACACGCAGGCCGCCGACGACATCCAGCCGCGCGGAACGGTCTTCGAAAACCGCATAACGGCGCCGAGGAAGCCTGCGAAGGTCTCACTCGATAGCTCGACATCGGTTGCCAGAAACCCTCTCGGGGTGCCGGCTTGACCCGAGATCTTCGTGTACATCACATCGTCAACTATGCTGTAGTTCGCCAAACAATTTTCGAGACGCCGTATCATAGCGTGCTGTCGGGCTACAGGTTTCCTGGTTTTTCCTGGTTTTGCACTATCTTCGACAATCGAAGGGGCGCGTTACTTGACCGGCGCCGGTCGATCCTGCGGGCTCCTTTTGCGCCAACCGAATGCTTCAATCCGTTGCTTTGGCGCCGGGTCAGAGGATCTTCAATTGCTGCAGGCTGAGGCGCAGATCCCGCAGCATTTCGCCGAAGATCTCCTCGATCGTTCCCGTCGACCAGACGACCATGGTGCCATAGGGCGAGCGCTTGCGCTGCATGAAGCCGGCGGTCTCGAAATCGATCAGCGTCTTGCGGCAGGTCTCGCTCGACATCACCGCCACCAGGAACCGGGCGAGATTGGACTGGTCGATGGCGCCTGATTTCTCCGCCCAGTTCTGGATCAGCCGCGGCTTGGTGTCGGCGGTGAACATCGAGGCGAGCGCGCGATCCTGCGACAGCCCCAGGCGCTGCAGCTTGGCCGGATCGCGGGTCAGCGAAACCACGTAATCATTGTGCAGATCGGCGAAGCGCTCTATATCCTCGGCCGTGTTGATGCCGAAGACCTTCATCGAGTAGAGGAATTCGGCCATCAGATAGGTCGGCTCGGAGCGCAGTTGGGCCAGATGCTTGTCATCGGTGCTTTGCGAGGCGGCGCAGACCCGATCGGAGAAGCCTATCCTTGCTGCGCGCACCTGCTCCAGCAGGCTGATATCGAGCGCCAGTTCGTCACCGTTCCATTCCAGCATAAGCATTTCCCGCCAGCAAATCTTCGAGACGATGTTCTTGTACTATCGCCGGCGCCAATCTCCAAATCGTTTGGAAAGCAACGGCTTGCTGACAAGGCGCATCTATCTTACCATTTCGAAGACTTGACGGTCAGAGAAGGCCGAGCCGGCCTGACATCGTCCTGTTCGGGGGTCGAGGACATGCGTAGTTTTGGGTCGCATATTCTGATTGCCGCGGCACTTGCGGTCGCCTCGCCGGTTTTTGCCGAAGACACGACGATTATAGAGCTTCGCAGCGGCGATGGCGGCCGCTCGGTTGGCATTATTTCCGCCAGTGAGGAAGTCGAGGCATCGGGACCTGCGGCGATCACCGTCGGCGACGACGGCACCATCTATATTCTCGACCAGAACAATGGCCGCGTGATCGCCATCGACGCCGAGCGCTCGCAGGCCGAGCCCGAAATCCTGCCGCTGCCGGAAAATGCCAGCCCGGAAGATCTGGCCGTCGTCCACAACGAACTCTACCTCTGGTCGGACGGTGTCGTGCCCCTCGAACGCTCCACCGAGGCCGATGGAAGGTCGCAGACGCTGCGCGCCGTCGATGGCGGCGATGCCGACGATTACACCCGCTCGGTCTTTGCCTCGATGGGCTCGGTGCCGCCGGGGCCGCTGAACAGCATCGTCGATGAGATCGGGCGCAGCACCAGCCGGCCGGCGCCCCGCCCGCCGGTCATTCAATATGTGCCGAGCCGTGGGCTCGGCGATATTGTCGCCGAAGTCTCGGCTGCAAACGACAAGGCGGAGATCCTGCTGCGGCGCAGCAGCTCGGAGGAGAATTTCCTGTCGCTGCCGCTGACTGCCGAGGGCCGCATCGGCACCGTCGAACTTCTCGACATCGACACGACGGGCAGGCCCTATGCGCTGGTCGAACTCGTTCCCGCCGATCAGCCAGAGCGCACCGGCATGCTGGTGGTGCGCTTTACGCCCAACGGGGCGATTGACCGGGTCTACGACCTGCCGATCGACCCCGGCACGGTCTTTTCCCGGCGTTTCGTGGCGATCGGTCCGCGCGGCGACGTGCTCTATCTCAAATCGCAGGAAAGCCGGGCGCAGGTGCTGCGGCTCGACGGCCGCGACCCTGGCCGAAAGCTTGCCGTCGCGCGGCCGGCAAAACCGCTCAATGCCGGCAAGCCGGGCAAGGCGCCGAAACTGGCGATCGTGCCGAAGTCGCGCAGCGACGTCATCGAGCGGGCGATCGGCTTCGAGACACTGAACTGGCTGGTGACGTCATCAGCCTACGGCAAGGACCCAGGCCCCGGCTGCATCAACATGAACCGGCTGCGCCGGCCGATCTACCTGATCGGCAAGCGCGGCCAAACGGTGAAGGGCGTTCCTTATTGCTGGGGCTGCAAGACCCGGCTCGAGGATTTCATGGACGGCGTCGAAAAGGGCCAGACCGCCGGCAATGTCTGCACCAAGAGTGCGCCGCAAACCAATATTCTCGGCGTCGACTGTTCCGGTTTCGTCAGCGACGCCTGGGGCCTGAAGATGCATGTCTCGACGCGCGCCATCCCGGGCATCACCAAACGCGTCGCCGACCCCTGGTCGATGCGGCCGGGCGACGCGCTGAACAAGCCCGGCTCGCATGTGCTGTTGTTCATGCGCTTCACCGACGACCGCAAGGTCGAGGTGATGGAGGCCTCGCCCAACGCCTGCAAGGGCCGCGTCTGCCGCAACACCTATTCGCTCGGCAGCCTCTTGATGCGCGGCTACCAGCCGGTGCGCTTCAAGGGGCTGGATGGGTGAACGGCGGGAGCGTCGCCACTCCATCCTCCGTTACACCAGGCCTTGAGCCGAGCATCCACATGGCACCACCAGCAGCTGCGGCATAGGTCCTCGGGTCAAGCCCGAGGACGACGGAGAGTGGGGGATGCGCTTCCGCCAAACTCAACCTGGTCAGGAGCAATGCCAGGCAAAACGCGAAGCATTCCGTGAAAAGCTGAGCCGCTCCGCGTCCTTTGCAGGTATTTTCAGACGCGCGGCGCGGTCGGCGCCAGCCGCCGTTTCGCCATCGCCAGAAGCCCATTTGCGGCGACAGTCTCGGCGTAGTCCCGATAGGCGGGATCCTCGCTCAGCATGCGCTCTTCGGCCCGCGCGCGCAGCAGATAGATCAGACTGACGATCGCCAGCATGCCTGCCCGCGCCAATCCTTCGGCAAGACCGCTGGCGACGAAGCTCGGGGTCGCAAACAGCGACCAGGAAATGTTCTTCGAGACATAGGCCGGATGTTTGATGAAGCGGTAAGGGCCTGAGGTGATGATGCCGCGATGGGTCGAGTTGGAAATCGCGGCCCGAAGGCAATGGTCGCCCAGACGTAGATCTGGGCGAAATATCGATGATCATATAACAGGCAGGACGGTACCTTGCGAAGTTACCGATTTTCTCTGTTGTCGGCGGTTCCCGGCATCAACGGAGAGTGCGATGGCTGCATCACGAGATTCCGATGTAGCCAGTGAAATACCGTCGTCTATAGACATCATTTTGATATCGAGCTTCGCGTAATTCACCATGTAGTATCCTGACGCCGTCTGCATAACCGCCTCAGGCCTGATCAGAAGGAGATCTTGAGCCATGGTACCGATAAAAAGCGGGCCACCCCATACATATCTGAATATGTAAACTGGAATTCCTGAAGGCGAAGTACCTATCCGGCGAATTTCCGTTTTCAAGCGACGATCTGAGCCATCCCAACCTCCAGAAGGACCGCCGCCGGAGTCGCCACTGTCGCTTGATGAAGAGCCGCCCATACCAGAAGAGTTACTTGCGCTGGAACCGGATCCTGAATCGTTGCCCGAACGGCCGAATGCCGTTTCGTTGCGAGGCGCGGCTACCTTTTTGACGGTTGGTGTTCGTTTCACCGTCGACTGTTTGTTGACTGCCGGCTCTTCGCTGGCGAATAGTGTCCTAGCGCCGGGATCGAAGATGCAACTCTGTAATATTGCGCCTGAGCCTGCGATGATTGTCGTGCACATGAGAACACGGATGATTGGATTACTATTCATGTAGGGCGCCCCCATGTCGCCTTTTTAGAAGAGATCGTACCTCGGATTTCGCTTGACCCATGTCGCTTTGGCGAGCTTGACGAGCCTGTCATCCAGCGACTTTGACTTGGAAATTGCTTTTTGCTCCTGAGCATCTAGCTCGGCGACAAAGCTTGCCTCTGCTTTCTTCTTCGCAGCGGTAGGTAGAGCCTTGAGTCCTGCTAGAGCTTGATTCTTCGGATCGCCTGTTCTCGGCATGTTGACGGCAGTTGCGAGCGCAAAATAGCGCGCCGCGGTTGCCATGCTCTCCGGGTCTTCAACCTCGTCCTTTGCGAGTCTGGCGCGGTCGAGCGCCCCCCAGTAATCACCGCGTTCGGCGCCCATCTCCAGCCACTTCACCGCTTCCGCTTGGTCGACGGCAACGCCGATGCCGTCTCTGTACATGCGCCCGAGGTTGGTCGGAGCATAAGGTTGCCCACCTTCCGCTGCTTTGGTGAAAAGCTCCAGCGCTTTGCCGAGATCCTGAGGCACGGCTTTTCCGAACCGGTAAACCAACGCTAGATTATTCATAGAATAGATATCGTTGCGTTCGAGGCCTGCCTCGTAGAAGCGAATGCCGCGCTCTGGATCGGCGGGAACGTTGACTCCATTGAGGAAAATATAGCCAAGCTCGTTCATCGCAAACGTATGGCCGAGATCGGCTGATTGCAGCATCAGCTTGAGACCTTGCTGGGTATCGGCCTTGATCCCGCGTCCGTAGAAGAGGCTCTTGCCATAAGCATATAGTGCGTAAGGGTCGTTCTTCTTGGCCCCTGCCTGGACAATTTCGGTCGCTTTCGCGGGGTCGGCTGGTACAGAGGCTCCCACGATATATAGGCTGGCAAGTTGCTCGATCGCCCGAACATGCCCGGCATCCATCGCCTTCTTGATCGTGGCGAACGCCGTCTTGGTATCACGGTTGGCGAGCTGGGCGCGGCCGAGCTGGTAGACGAAGCGGGCAACCTCGGGATAGGCCTTCACCGCTTCCGTGCAGGCAGGCAGGGCCACATTCGGGTCGATCTCGTTCGGCAGCTTGCCTGCGGTCACGCCCTGCAGGTCGAGGGGTGCGGCGGCTGATGTGTCGCAGGCGTCGAGCACCGGCTTGAAGGTGACGGTCGCTGCCGGCAGGTTGTCATTGGCCGCCTGCAGCGTCAGGGCGAAAGGCTGGTTCTCCGTGCCGATCTGCGGCTCGTAGGAAAGGCCCGGAATGTCGGCTGCCTCAAGCACATGGCCGAGCCCGATCACCCGGTCTCCGGCCCGCAGCGTGCCCTTGTCGGGCAAGGCTGCGACCTTGAAGGTCATTTCGGCGGCCGATGCCGGAACGACCGGCAGGCTTGTCTTGACGGGGCCGACGCCGATCGGCGTGTCGACGTCGCGCGGCAGCGTTTTCAGATAGGCATCGGCGTCGGCAAGCCGCACCTGCTTTTGCTGCTCGAGCTGGGCGAGCTTGGCCCCGGCATCCGCCGAGACGGTGATCGCGACGACGCCCTGCGTCGCCTGACCATAGGGATCGCTGACGGTGTAACCGATCAGGCCGACGGTTCCGGCGCTAACGCCTGAGGAATCATAGGTGAGTGCCGTGAGCGCCGCGGCCGGCATCTTGGCGCCCTGCTCGACCGGCTTGCCGTCGAAGCTGAGCTTGCCGGTCTGCGGAAGCTGGTTGAGGGTGACGAGCAGCGCCGAGCCGGTCTCGTCATGCGGCGGAGCGATCGGCAGCTTGGTGGCGGCAGCCCCTTCCGGCACGCTCACCTGCTGCATCGGCTCGACGCTCGGCGGCGGCGGCGCCGGAATGAAATAGAAGCTGTCCATCAGCGAGGAGTTTTCCCAGGGGACCTGCTTGCCGCCGGTCATGGCGATCACGTCGCGGCGCACATCGGTCAGCACCTGGCGGATTTCCTTGTTGGGTTCGCTGGCGCGTTTGATGAAGGATTCGGAATAGGGGCTGAGCGCCCCGGTGCCGTCGAGCGCCACCTGGCCCGGTTCGGTGGAGAAGGCGATCAGGCTGCCGAGATCGCTGTCGATGCGCGCAAGGCCGCGGGTGGCGCCGACCGGCTCCAGTTTTTCTGCCATCCAGAATTTCTGGGCGTTGAAGGGATTGTTGCGGCAGGCATCGAGGAAGATCAGTTGCACCCGCGAATTCTGCTTGAGGTGATTGAGGATGAGGTCGAGCGGCATGGTCTGAGTCTCGACGTCATAGGGTGTCTCGAGCGTCGCATCGACCGGCACGAGGAAATTCTGCCCGCCGACCTGGATGCCGTGGCCGGAATAATAGATCAGGCCGGCCTCAGCATTGCTGGTCGAACGCAGGAAGCGGCGCACTGTATCCTCGAGCCCGATGCGGTCGACATTGACGCCGATCGTCACGTCGAAGCCGGCCGCCCGCAGCGTGGTCGCGACCTCTTCGACATCATTGGCGGGATTGGGAAGCGAGGGCAGTGTCTTATAGACCGAGTTGCCGATGACCAGGGCGACGCGGCGTCCGTTCTCACCTTCGGTGATGGCGGCACGTGCCGTGCCGATCGACAGCAGCATTGCCGCAGCAATCAGCAGATAGGCGCACAGTCTCTTGACGTAGTGAAACTTGGGCATGGCTCGATCGCAAACATTCTATTGTTTAAGTTCAATAAAATTTGCTGGCCTGCTGGTGCTGGGCCCCCTCCGCATTCACCCTTTGAAAATATTCCTCACTGCTAAAAAAAGCAAGCTTCGCCCGCCTCCAAGTGAATTGGAGCAGTCCCGTCAGATTGGAAGCCCATCGGCGTCAGGAAAGACTGTCGAAAACAGGAAATTATCCTGCGGCCGACCGCGGATACGTCGGCGCTGGCGAAGTTTTCTTAGCTTGGAAACGTATAGTTGCTGATCGAGGCCGGTTTCATCTCGATCGAGAAGCCCGGCTGAGTGGGCGGCATATAGGCGGCGTTCTCGATCCGGCAGGGGTCGAGGAAGTGTTCGTGCAGGTGATCGACATATTCGATGACGCGGCCTTCCTTGGTTCCGGAGACGGCGATGTAGTCGATCATCGACAAATGCTGGACATATTCGCAAAGCCCGACACCGCCGGCATGCGGCCAGACCGGCAGGCCGAACTTGGCGGCGATCAGCAGCACGGAGAGAACTTCGTTCAGCCCGCCCATCCGGCAGGAATCGATCTGGACGATGTCGATCGCGCCCTCGGCGATGAACTGCTTGAACATGATACGGTTCTGGCACATCTCGCCGGTCGCGACCTTCACCGGTGCGATCGCCTGGCGGATCTTGCGGTGGCCGGCGACATCGTCGGGGCTGGTCGGTTCCTCGATGAAGAAGGGCTTGGCCGGGGCAAGCGCCTTGACCCAGTCGATCGCCTGGCCAACATCCCAGACCTGGTTGGCGTCGATCATCAGGTAACGATCGGGACCGATCACCTCGCGGGCGATCCGGAGGCGGCGGATATCGTCGTCCAGGTCGCGGCCGACCTTCATCTTGATATGGTTGAAGCCGGCATCGATCGCCTCCCGGCAAAGGCGGCGCAGTTTCTCGTCTTCATAGCCGAGCCAGCCGGCCGAGGTGGTGTAGCAGGCATAACCCTCCTTTTCGAGGATGGCGATGCGTTCGGCCTTGCCGGTTTCGGCGCGCTTCAGGATCTCGACCGCCTCCTCACGCGTCAGCACGTCGGTGAGATAGCGGTAGTCGACGATATCGGCGATCGCCTCCGGCGACATCTCGGCGACAAGGCGCCAGACCGGTTTTCCCGCCTGTTTGGCAAGCAGGTCCCAGACGGCGTTGACGACGGCGCCGGTCGCCAGATGAATGGCACCCTTCTCCGGGCCGATCCAGCGCAACTGGCTGTCGCTGGTCAGATGCCGCCAGAATTTGCCGGGATGGGCGAGCACCTCGGCAAGCTCGGCGCCGACGACGAGATGGCGCATCGCTTCGATCGCCATGCAGCAGATGTCGTTGCCGCGGCCGATGGTGAAGGTCAGGCCGTGGCCGGCAAGATCGGGCGTATCCGTATCGAGAATGACATAGGCGGCCGAATAATCCGGATCGGGGTTCATCGCATCCGACCCATCCAGACTTTGCGACGTGGGGAAGCGGAGATCGAAGACACGAAGGTCGGTGATGCGGGTCATGATGTATTCTCCGTTAACGCGGTCGGCTGCCGGCGGGGCCGGATTGGCCGGCTGCGTGCCGGCCACATCGCTGAATGGGCTCAGATCGTCCAGCCGCCGTCGATGGCGATCGCCTGGCCCGAGGTGTAGGTGGCGCCGGCAAGATAGACCGCGAGATCGGCGATCTCCTCGGGCGAGCCGAGCCGGCCCATCGGCTGGCGGGCGATGAAGGCGGCGCGGGCGGCGTCATAATCGCCCTGCGCGCGCATGCGGTCCTGCAGCGACGGGCTCTCCACCGTGCCGGGGCAGATGGCGTTGCAGCGGATGCCTTCGGCGACATAATCGGCGGCGACGGATTTGGTCAGCCCGATGACGGCGGCCTTGGTGACGCCGTAGGCGAAACGGTTCGGCACGCCCTTGATGCTGGAGGCGACCGAGGCCATGTTGATGATCGACCCGTCCTTGCGCTCCAGCATGCCGGGCAGCACGGCGCGGATCGTGCGAATCATCGCCTTGACGTTGAGGTCGAGGGCAAATTCGAAATCGGCATCCTTCATCTCCAGGATCGAGCCGGCATGAACGAAGCCGGCGCAGTTGAACAGCACGTCGACAGCGCCGATCTCGGCGACCAGAGCCTTGACCGCATCCTCTTCAAGCACGTTCAGCTGATGGGTGGAAACGCCGGTTTCCGCAGCTAAGGTCGCCAACGCCTCGGTATTGATGTCGGTCGCGTGGACCTTGGCGCCGGCCGCGGCAAAGGCTGTCGCCGTTGCACGGCCAATGCCCTGGCCGGCGGCGGTGATGAGAACGGTCTTGCCGGAAAGTCTGTTTGTCATGTCACGGGGCCTTTTCTGGAATTGTCTGCGCGGAACGATGGAATGCGTTTTGTCTGACGAAGGCGGGCTCACCCTTTCCCATTTTGCGCGCTGTGACCGCTCTGCGGCAAGAGAGTGCTGGCCGCCTGCCGCCTGGTTTCGTTTCGGAAGCGCGCGAGATCTCACCGGATGTCAAGCTGCGTCTTCAGCTATGATTTGTCTGTTTATAGACAAACAGACGATTAGCCAAGGGTCAAGCGCAAACTTTTCCTTTTCCGGCTGCTCTTCTGCGTATATGCAGAGTGATATTCACAGGAGGAAGGAATGGAGACCGAGGAGTCAGACCGCTATCGCGCTCCGGCGCTCGACAAGGGCCTCGATATCCTGGAATTGCTCGCCGGCGTCGACAGCGGCCTCACCCAGGCCGATATCGCCAAGCGGCTCGATCGCAGCCCCAACGAATTCTACCGCATGCTCGACCGCCTGGTGCGCCGCGGTTACGTCACCCGGCTGGACGGCGACCGCTATTCGCTGACGCTGAAGCTGTTCGGCCTGGCGCAATTGCATACGCCGGTCCGCCGGCTTGCATCCTATGCGACGCCGCTGATGCGCGATCTCGCCCAGCGCACGCGCCAGGCCAATCACCTCGCCGTCTTCGACCGCGGCGCGGCTGTCGTTATTGCCCAGCAGGAGGCGCCGGACTATTGGGGCTTCTCGATCCGCATCGGCGCCCATATCAGCCTGTTCGACACCGGATCGGGGCATGTGCTGCTCGCCTTCCGCAGCGCGGAGGAGCGGGAGATGATGATCTCGGAACATGTACGCAGCCGCGCGGAGATCGAACTCGGGCCCGATTTTTACGATCGTCTCGACCAGATCCGCGAGCGCGGCTACGAGATGATGGCAAGCGCCCAGACATCAGGCGTCTACAATCTTTCCGCGCCCGTTCTCGGGCCGGACGGGCGCTGTATCGCCGCCCTCACCTGCCCCTTCATCGCGCTTGTCAATGCACCCACCGCGCCGGATATCAGCCAGGCGACCATGCTGGTGCAAAAGGCGGCCAACCAGCTGTCGCTGCTGGCCGGTGCCGACGTCGCCAATTCTGGCTGACGGGTTACTGCGAGAGCGGCCCCTCATTCCGCCTGCCGCCACCTTCTCCCCGTAAACGGAGCGAAAGGGAATAGCCGCAACCCCTCCGTTCGACACGAATGTCTCGCATGGCACGTCCCCGCGCCCCGTTTACGGGGAGAGGGTTAGAGTGAGGGGCAGCTATGGGCCGGCAATTTTTATTTGAACAATCCATTCACCAGGGATAGCTTGCGCACAGCCTGTCCTGGAGGAGAAAAGCGTGCTCATCGACACCCATCTGCACATTATCGATCGCTCAGCGCTACCCTATCCCTGGCTTTCCCAGGTGGCCGATCTCGATCACGATTTTCTCTATGAGACCTACGCGGCCGAGGCGCGGCGCTGCGGCATCACTACGGTGCTGCATATGGAGGTCGACGTCGATCCCGCCGCCATGCAGGCCGAGACCGACCATATCGCCGGCATCGCCAAAAAGACAGGCAGCCTGATTGCCGGCGCCATCGTCTCCTGCCGGCCGGAGGAAGAAGGCTTTGCCGCCTATCTCGAGCGGCAGAAGGCCGATCCCTTCGTCAAGGGATTCCGCCGCGTGCTGCATGTCGTGCCCGACGACGTGTCGGAAGGTGCTTTGTTTCGCGAAAACATCCGCCGCATCGGCGGCAGCGGCCTGACCTTCGACCTTTGCACATTGCCGCACCAGGCGGGCCGCGTCACAGCCCTCGTCGATCTGGCGCCGGATGTGCAGTTCGTGCTCGACCATTGCGGCGTGCCCGATATCCGCTCCGATGCCTACGAGCCGTGGAAGGCCGGCATCTCGGAGATCGCCCGGCGACCGAATGTCGTCTGCAAAGTCTCCGGCGTCGTTGCCTATGCCGACGCCGAGACATGGACGGCGCAGACGCTCCGGCCCTATATCGAGCATGTCATAGCAAGCTTCGGCTGGGATCGCGTCGTCTGGGGCAGCGATTGGCCGGTGTGCACGCTCGGCGGCGGCCTTTCCACCTGGGTTGCCGCGACCCATGCCGTGCTGTCCGGCAGCAGCGAGGCGGAGCGCTCCGGGCTGCTTTTCGCCAATGCCCAGCGCCTCTGGTCGCTTTGACGTCACAAAATCACATGATGTGCTGTGGCTTGCAAAAGTGCTACTCTGGCATGTCTTTTGCTTCTGTAAGGATGAAGCGACGCAGTGTATCGGTTTGGGACGACTTACCGCCGGGCAATTGCTAGCTTTAGCCATCTCAGGTAAAAGTTGTCAGACACGGATTTGGCGAATAACTTCAGTCCGTGTCCTCAGGAGGGAAAAAATGAAAGAAGAACCGCATTCCGTCGACGTTCACGTCGGAAAGACTATCCGTATTCAGCGTCTATTGAGGAAAGTATCTCAGACGGAACTGGGCGACCGCGTCGGCGTGACGTTCCAGCAGATCCAGAAATACGAAAAGGGTTCCAACCGCGTTTCCGCCAGCATGCTGGTTGAAATCGCCGGCGCGCTGAAGGTCGACGTCAGGACATTTTTCGACGATCTGTCGGCCCCCGATACGGCCAACGACAACCCGGCTCCTAGCGAGGAATTCATTATCTCGCGCGAAGGCGTGCTTCTCAATGCGGCGTTCTTTTCGATCAAGAACGAAGCTCTTCGCAAGAAGATCCTGAAGCTCGTCCAGGCGATTGCCCACACCGAACAGGTGGAAGGCGAAGCAGCCGAATAAACCAGGTCTCCTTCACGCGAATCCACTGGGCCGCATGAGGATAAATAGCGATCGGGATCAATTCGACCGGGATCGATGGTGATCGACCGGGATTGATATCCATTGATCCGGATTAATGGCGATCGATCAGGATCAGATTCTCGCTGGCGTCCTTCATTGCGATCTTGGCTTTGCTGCCGAGCAGTTTCTCGAGATTGACGTCTAGTTCCCTGTCGGGATCTATGCCGTCCCAATCGATCACGACCTGCAGCAGCGCCATGTTCGTCAGGTGCATCAGATTACGCAGCTGAAGCTTTTCAGCCTCCTCCTTGGCTGCCGACAGCAGCCGGAAGATCCTTGCGTATTCGCTGCCTGTACCTTCGTTGCGTTGTTCAAACATCGTTCCCGCCCCTTTGGCCGTGAAACCGTACGATTCCATTACCAATGCATCTTCCGCGGTGACCGTTATTCGAGCGTTACAGCAACTGCATTGCGCGTGACTTCGGCGTGCAGCAGCTCCCAGTGCGAGGTCGCGGCAAAGCGCCAGTCACGGTTGACGGGCAAGAATTCGTCCCGGCGCAGCCAATCCAGCACCAGTCGGGCGTCGTTGCGCTTGCGTTCGACACGATGCTGGCGGACCGCGGCGAGGATCTGGTCGCGGCGCGGCTTGCGGAAATGGCACTCGTCGACGACCTTGGCATAGGTGCGCTCGGAAAAATGCAGGAAACGGCCGGCAAGCAGCAGTTTCTTGCGCTCGCTGGACGAGATCTCACCACTGGTCAGAAGCGCCTCGATCGTCGGCTCGAAATCGACCCAAGGCACGGAGAGCGGCAGCCAGCCGAGCGCCTGCGGCGCGTGCACCAGCGCGACGGCCTCATCGTCGAGCAGCCGCCCGGCCTCGTAATCTTCGAAGATCGAGCCGAGCCCGACCATGCCGAAAGGCGCGCATTCGGCCGCCCGCAGCGCGCCCATGCTGGCGCCGCCGGCAACGGCGACATCGTGCTCGAGCGCGAACAGAATTTCCTTGTGCCAGACCGAAGGCAGATCGCCGAAATATCCGTCGACGAGACCGATGGCGGTGGCGCCGTCGTGAACGGCCTTGAGGATGTCGCCGCAGGCAGCCGGCGGCCGGAAATCGATGCGAGGGGATGTGGCTCTTGCCGCGGCGAGATCGCTGCCAAGGCTCGGACCGACGAACAGCACCTTCATGACTGGGCTCCCCTCATGGTGTTGACCGCCCGCATGCCGAGCTGGATGTACTGGCCGGAGATATCGACCTCCAGGCCCGGCACGATGACCCTGACGACGGAGACCGGCAGAGTCCGGTGCGCAAACGGCACGACGATGATCTGCTCGATGCCGGTCGCCGCCAGCCGGCCGGCGATATGGCCGATGGTTTCCTGGATCGTTGCCGGGCGGCTCTGACGCGGCTGGAAGGCGCGCATGCGGCCGCCGCCCTCGCAAAGTTCGACCACCTGCTGCATCGCCGCGCTCTGGTCGAGCCGCTGATAGACGCGCGGCGAAAAATCGTCGCGGCTGCCGGCAATTGCGGTCAGCCGGCTCTGCGCCGCTTCGGTGATGGCGCGCAGCGCGGCGCGAACGGGATCAGGATGGCAGCCGCAGCCGCCGCAAACATGGGCCCAGCGCGCATCGACGCGGTCGGAAAGATTGCCGGGCATGATGACGGCGAGAAAGGCGGGAACGCCAATATCGGTGGTCATGTCGAGGAGCAGCAGCCGCATGCCGGCGCGTGCGATCCGGTCGGTCATGACATCGATGACTGCGTCGCCGAAGGAGGCAGGATCGATGCGGCTCTCCTTCAGCCGCTCGGGCGATTTCAGCTGGGTCAGGGCCCAGGCGTCGCGCTCCACCAGTTCGCAGAGCCCGTGCAGGACGGCTTCGGATGGCGTGTTGCCGGAGGCCAGCCCATCGCTCGACTGCTCGAAACCCGGTGGCCTTTCTCCGCGATGGTCGAGGCCGACGAGCCACCAGGGCACGAAGACGCTGCTGCCGGAAAGGATATCGAGCCCGGAGCACCAGGGAATGGGTCCGCTGCCGATCTCGTCGGGCGCGCAGCGGGCGACATTGTCGAGATCGATCATGGCGGCATTTTCCGCCCGCATGCCGGCGACAGTCGCCTCCGTCAGGTCGGCGGGCGGGATTTCGGCGATCCGCGTCTCGATCGCTTCCATGGCGGCCGAGGTCATGGCGGCATCATTGTCGATGCCTTTGCCCTGGAAAACCGAGAGCGTATGGCTGTTCGGCCGCGTCGCGAATGCGACGGGGATGTTCAAAACGTCGAGCGCGGTCAGCAGGCCGACGCGCGTGATGCCGAATTCGCGCAGATGCGGCCTGATAGCTGCAAGTGTCTGAGCCGGCGTGACGGCGCGGTCATGATAATCGCTGACGCCGGCCGATGATCGTTTGAGGTCACCGGCAAGCGTTTCGAGATCGGTGAAAACAGACATCCGTTTCTGTTCCTTAGCGGAACCTCAGCGCATGCGTCAGGCTCTCGAGCGCATTGGCGGAAACGCTGAGTTCATCTTGTTTCATCGCTGCTCTCGCAGCTGCAGAGAAGCGCAGGGACTGGGTCTGAACTGCGGTGGTTTCAGCATTCGTCTTCATGTTCCATCTCCGATTGGTTGGGCAGCGCTTGCTGCCGTTAACCATCGGAGGGAAACATTGCCTGCGTCATTTAAGCGTTACAGGCTTCGTTAAAAGGCGATGCATCAGGGAAGACCGGCGAGTTGCAGGCCTTTTATCAGCGGTTCGGTGAAGGCGGGATCGCGATCGGGGACAAAATGACGGATATCCTCGCTGCGGAAATCGGGGAAGTTTTCGAGCACCGTCCTGGCATAGCTCTGGGCCTTGCCGGTCTCGCCCGCCATCGCATGCGAGGCGGCGAGCAGACGCGCCGTCGCCTGTTTGGTCTTTACCGGTTCCAGCGCGTCGATCGCCTTTTCATACTCTTCACGCATGAAATGGATGCCGCCGAGGTTCCAGTAATAATAATCCGGCGGCAGCGGGTTGAGCTTGAAGGCCGCCCGGTTGAGCTCCAGCGCCCGGTCGAAATCGCCGTCATGAGAAAGTGCGTCGGAGAAATCGGCGAGGATGTCCGCATCATTGGGATTGAGATCCTGCGCCTGCTGGAAATATTCCAGGCTTTCGTCGAAGCGGCGGCGATAAAGCGCGACAAAACCGAGTTCGCGATAAGCCCGGCCGCTGTTCGGATCGGACTGTTGCGCCTGCCGGGCAGCACCATTCGCCTCGTCGAGCAGTTCCTTGTCGCGCATGCCGCGGATCAGCCATTCCATGCCGAGCGCCCGCGACACGCCCGCATGCGCGGCCGAGAAATGCTCGTAGCGATTGAGCGAAGATTTAAACCATTTGCGCGCCTGGCGCAGGTGCTGCAGGTCGGTTTGGGCAATCAGCCGCTTGCCTTCGAGATAAAGGCGATAGGCGGAGGCCGGCGCATCGCCGATCGGCATTGCCAGTTCGTGGCGCTCGATCGTGTCGGCGAGCGAGGAGACGATCCGCCGCGTCAGATGCGCGAAGGATTCGCTGATCTTCTGCATCACCAGCGGCAGTTCCAGCGCCCAGATCACCTCCGACGTCGTCGTCCGCGTCAGCCGGCAGGTGGCAAAAACATCCTCGTCGCGGCCCTGGATGGTGACATAGACCGCATAGTCGAAACTGAGGTCGAGCGGGCCGGGCACGGCGCGCGCCGGATCGATCGAGCGGCTGAGGATTTCGAGGCTCGTATGCGCGGCGATCACCTTGAAGCCGCGCTGCTGGCTGAGGCCGATGGTGACGTCTTCGAGAAGCGCCCTGCCGACGCGCTCCATCAACGGATCGGTGAAGATGCTTTCCGGCGGCAGGATGATGATGCGCGGCTGGCCGAGCAGATTGGCGAACATGCCTGATGCAGACGGGCGCTCCGGCACGGCTGCCTGTGCGGCCGGGATCAGGCCGAGTTCGCGGGCAAGTGCTGTGGTGCTTTCCTCCGGCTCGGTATCGAAGTCGTCCTTCAGCTGGCTCTTGCACTTCAGATAGGCCTGACGGGCCGCGGCCGCATCGTTCATCCTGACATAGGTGCGCATCAGGGTGCGATAGGCCGTCTCGCTGGCAGGATCGAGTTCCAGCAGGCGCCGGGCAAACGCCACCTGCTCGTCATCCGATCCGTCTTCCGATGTTTCGATCAGCCGAGTGAGATGGGCCGAGCGCAATTCGTCGATGCGCTGGCGCTCAAAGGTCAGCCAGTCCTCGGCGCCTTGCGTCGGCGATTTGGCGCCTTCCAGCAGTTCGCCGTTCAGCATATCGCTGTCTTCGGAGGCGAGCGGCCCTTTCTGTTTCAGGATATGAACGTCGACCTCCCAGCCATCCGCGAGCCCGATATGGGTTCGGGTCGCGGCAAGCAGCGGCGGAAGATCGGCGGGAATGCTCTGCTCGATACGCGACAGCAACTGGCGCAGGCTGCCGGCGCGCTTTTCCGGCAGTTCCGATTGCCAGAGCTGCCGCCTGACGGTTTCGCGGTCGAGTTCGAGATTGGCTTCGGCGGTCAGCATGGCGAGGAGAAAATAAGACTTCTCCGGCAAGGGGAGTTCCCTCCCCGCTGCCAGTAGCCTCGGTCTTCCGAGCAGGCACAGCCTGTTCTTCGACATCTGTCCGGATGTCCGTTGCATCCCGGTCTCACCCCTGAAAGCCAAGGCGCGCAAACGCAGCCGCCGCTTAAATCATGTTAGAGCTAGAAGGGCGCCGCGCATAGCGGTTTTGCTATAAAAAGAAGAAATTTCAGCGAATATTTGCATTTTCGCCTGCCGCTCGCCAAGAAGATGCTTCGCCAACACTTGCCGATAGCATGCTGTGGGCCTTCTGTAGCGGGAGTTGTTTGAACAATCGCCAGTTTCAAGACCCAGCCGTCAAGCCGATTACAGCACGTGTGCAACCCGTTTCGGGCTCGTTTCCGTCGCGGCGGCCTCGATGAAGTCGAGGCCGATATCCAGTACCGGCGCGCTGTGCGTCAGCCAGCCGACGGAGATGAGATCGACGCCGGAGGCGGCGATTGCTCCCGCCGTTGCCGGGGTGACCCGGCCCGAAGCCTCGGTGATCGCCCGGCCGGCGACGATGGCGACGGCTTGGCGCAACTGATCCGGCGTCATGTTGTCGAGCAGAACAGCGTCGACGCCGGTCTCCATCGCTTCGCGCAGCTGATCAAGCGTATCGACTTCGACCTCGATCTTCACCAGATGGCCGACGCCGGCCCGCGCCCGGCGGATCGCCTCGGCAACGCCGCCTGAAATGGCGACGTGATTGTCCTTGATCAGTACCGCGTCATAAAGCGCGAACCGGTGGTTCATACCGCCGCCGGCCCGCACTGCATATTTTTCCAGTGCCCGGAGCCCCGGCGTCGTCTTGCGCGTGCAGGCGACAGAGGCTTTGGTGCCGCGGATGGCGGCGGCAATCTCGGCCGTCACGGTGGCGATGCCGGAGAGGTGGCCGAGGAAATTCAGCGCGGTGCGCTCGGCCGTCAGCAGGCCGCGTGAGGGGCCTTCGATGGTGGCGATCGCGTCGCCGGGTTTGACCGCATCGCCGTCCTGGAGATGCCGGCGCATGGTGATCTCCGGATCGACGAGGGTGAAGGCGAGTTGGGCCGCATCGAGGCCGGCGATCACGCCCGGCTGGCGGGCGGCCATGACGACCGTCGAGCGATGGTCGTTTGGGATGACCGATGCCGAGGTGATATCGCCGGCAAGACCGAGATCCTCGAGCAGGGCTGCGCGGACCAGCGGTTCGACGATCAGGCGCGGAAGCGGAACGAGGCTCATCTCAGGCACTCCTTGCAAGAGTATAGAGCGGGGCAAGGGCATAGGGCGATGTGGCACGGGCGATTTCTAGCGCTTGGGAAAGGCGCATCTGGCGCCGGTCGGCAGCGCCGAGCTTCAGCGGAAAATCGGTACGGGCATGGGCGCCGCGCGATTCCGTCCGCAGGCTGGCAAAGACGGCGATCAGCAGCCCGACGATGGCAGGATCGGCGGCGGGGCCGTCGCCTTCGGCAAGCGGCAGCAGCGCGGCGATCGCGTCCTCAACGGCGCCGGCATTGCGCAGCACGCCGAGATGGCGTGAGACGATCGGCCGGACGAGCGATGCATCGGCTGGCACCGGCAGTCTCTCGCCGAAGAGGGTGCCGGGACGGCTCGCCGGCATGGAAGCGAGGTCGCGCGCCGCCCGCATGCCCATCACCGCCGCCTCCAGCAGCGAATTGCTGGCGAGCCGGTTGGCGCCGTGCAGGCCGGTCGAGCCCGCTTCGCCCACGACCCAGAGTCCTGGAACCGAGCTGCGGCCGTTGGCATCCGTCGCAACGCCGCCCATGTGATAGTGAACGGCCGGGCGCACTGGAATGAGGTGCTTCGCCGGATCGATGCCGGCCTCGCCGCAAAGGGCGGCGATGACGGGAAAGCGGGTGGCAAAGCGGCTGCCGAGCGCATCGCGAGCATCGAGGAAGACCCTGCCGCCGCGGGTGATTTCGGCGCTGATGGCGCGCGCCACCACGTCGCGCGGCGCAAGCTCGGCGCCCGGGGTGCGGGCCATGAAGCGTTCTCCGCGTTCGTTGACGAGCAGAGCCCCCTCACCGCGCACTGCCTCGCTGACGAGCGCCAAAGGCCTGCGACGGGAATCGAGCGCCGTCGGATGGAACTGGACGAATTCCATGTCGGCGAGATCGGCACCCGCCCTTGCGGCGAGCGCAATCCCTTGGCCGAAATTGCCCATCGGATTGGTGGTCGCATCGTAAAGCCCGCCGATCCCGCCGGTGGCAAGCACCACTTTCGACGTCGGCAGGATGGCGGCGCCGTTGGCGGTCGCACAGTGCAGGCCGGCGACACGCTCGCCATCCATCATGATCCGCCGCGCCTCAAAACCTTCGAGCACGGATATGGAAGGTGTCTGCTTCACCGCCCGCACCAGCGCCGCGACGATCGCCGCCCCCGAACCATCGCCTTCGGCGTGGACGATGCGGCGGCGGCTATGGGCAGCCTCCAGCCCGAAAGAGAGTTCGCCGGCGGCATTTCGGTCGAATCGGACGCCGGCCTGCTCCAGCGCTGAGATTGCCGCCGGCGCTTCGGTGATGATGCCGGCGGCGACTGCGGGATCGCAGAGGCCGTCGCCGGCGACAAGCGTATCGGCTAGATGCAGCGCCGCGCTGTCGTCGGCGCCCATGCCGGCAGCGATGCCGCCCTGCGCCCAGGCGCTCGACGTCTCGGTGCCGAGGGCGGCGCGCGTGATGATGATGCAGCATTCGGGCGCCAGTGTCAGCGCGGTCATCAACCCGGCAAGGCCGCTGCCGACGATCACCGTGCGGCCGGCGAGATTGTGGAGAATCTCGGTCATATCGCCAGCATCCTTTCGACGGCGCGGCGCGCCGCCACGGCAATCGCCGGATCGACGGTCACCTCGTGGCGGTTTTCCTCAAGCGCTGAACGGATATTGCCCAGGGTGATCCGCTTCATATGCGGGCAGAGATTGCAGGGGCGAATGAATTCGACCTCGGGATGATGCACGGCGACATTGTCGCTCATCGAGCATTCGGTGAGCAGCACGACGCGCGCCGGCTTCTGCCGCCCGACGTAATCCGACATGACAGCGGTGGAGCCGGCAAAATCGGCCTCGGCCACCACCTCGGGCGGGCATTCGGGATGGGCGAGCACTGTCACGCCGGGATGGTTTTCGCGCAGCTGGCGGACATCGTCGGCGGTGAAGAGTTCATGCACTTCGCAATGCCCGTGCCAGGCGATGATCTCGACATCGGTCTCGCGGGCGACGTTGCGCGCCAGATATTCGTCCGGGATCATCAGCACCTTCGGCACGCCGAGCGATTCCACCACCTGTTTGGCATTGCCCGAGGTGCAGCAGATGTCGGAGGCGGCCTTCACCGCCGCCGAAGTGTTGACATAGGTGATGATGGGCACGCCGGGATGGGCCTGGCGCAAGAGCGCGATATCTTCAGGCGTGATCGAATCCGCCAGCGAACAGCCGGCGCCAAGATCGGGGATCAGCACGGTTTTCTCGGGGTTCAGAAGCTTGGCGGTCTCGGCCATGAAGTGCACGCCGGCCAGCACGATCACATCGGCATCGACCTCGATCGCCTTGCGGGCAAGCGCCAGGCTGTCGCCGACGATATCGGCGACGCCGTGGAAGATCTCCGGCGTCTGGTAATTATGCGCGAGAATGACGGCGTTGCGGCGGCGCTTGAGCTCGAGGATGGCGTCGACATCGTTCTCGAACGACATCCATTCGGCTTTGGGAATGACGCGGCTGACGCGCTCGTAGAGCGAGGATGCGGAAACAGAATGATTCATGACCGGCTCCTTATTATGCTCTATTTGAGCATATCATGGGCAAAATAGATATTCTCACGGTGAGCATATGTCAATTGCGGGAGAGCGGTAATTTTGTTCCGGCGAGCGCCCGTTCCTCGAGCACCGTGTGGCGGAAGCGGAACAGCTTGGCCGGCCGGCCGCCGGTTTCGCTTTCCGTGCCGCCGGTTTCCTCGACGAGTTCCTGCTGTTCGATCAAGCGGCGAAAATTCTGCTTGTGCAACGTCAGCCCCGCCAGGGCCTCGATGGTGCGCTGCAGCCGCAGAAGCGTAAAACTCTCCGGCATCAGTTCGAAGACCACCGGACGGTATTTGATCTTGGCGCGCAGTCTTGCGATCCCGGTCGCCAGAATCCGGCGGTGATCGGCAAACATCGCCCGGCCGAGATTGGCTTCGCTTGTGCATCCGGCTTCGGCAACGAGCCCCGCTTCATAAAGCAGTTCGTAGCGCTGCAGCGCCAGATCCTCGTTCCAGCCGCCGCCGTCGAGGCCGAAGGTGAAATCCGCCCGGCGATGTCGGTGGTCGCGCCTGAAAGAATCGGCATCGGCCCAGTGGCTCAGCCGCGTCATGATCTCATCCAGCACGGCCGGCCGGCCCTTCCGGTGGTCTTCCCAGGGAAAATATTCGTACCAGCCATGCCATCCCGGCCGGCCGGCGCCCGACTGCTCGTTGACGAGGCCGAGATAGCTGATCGAGATCGTCCGCCCGCCCGGGATGTCGTTGTTCCGGTCGCGGTCGGCGAAGGTATAGAGCTGCTCGAGATAGCCGACCGGGTGTTCGGTCTGCTCCTGCACCCATTCGCGCAGGCCCGATTGCAGGGTGCGGTGGCCCATTTCGAAGGGGCCCGACGGCAGCGCATTGCCGGAACGGATCGTCATCACACGCGGCTCGTCCCCCGTCACCGCGACGAGCACCGCAATCAATTCCGCATGCGCAAAGCCGATCGTCACAGGGGACCGAATACTCCGTTCCGAATGGATCATTCCTGACACAGGCTGGGATGGAAGCCAATGGAGCGCCAACGAGTTCGGGGTGTTGCCCACATCATCCAGTGGATGCTGGGGTGTTTATGTTTTTGTCTCTGGCGAAAGATGCCTTTCGCTTGCCGCTCAAGGCGTTCGTCGCTGGCGCTCCTCACCCCCTCATCTCTCCCCGCTGGGGAGAAGGGGGAGCAAGCCGTACGGTGCCATTCCTACAGCAAAGGTCTCAAGAGGAGTGAGGCGCCGCCACACCCCCTTCTCCCCAAGGGGAGAAGATGCCGGCAGGCAGATGAGGGGGTGAGCGAAGCGAATGCGCTGAGCGTAAGCGAGGGCAAAGAATAGGTGGGACTACTTCAACGATCCCCCGTCTCGCCGGCCAGTCCATCCAGGAAAATCTTCAATTCCGCTTCGTCGATACCGACGAGATGGCGCTTTTCCGGATAGGCGCCGGTCCGGACATCCTCGGCGAATTCGGTGAAGGCGGCGATGCGCTCTCGCTGCAGCCGGTCGTGTTCGGCGGCGAAGTTGCGATAGACCTTGGCATGGCGGGGATAGTGGTCGCGATTGGCACCGAGCACGTCGTCGGCGAAGAGATATTGGGCGTCGCAGCCGCTGCCGGCCCCCATGGAAATCATCAGCATCGAGGTGTTGCTGCTGATGGCGGCGGCGACACCGCCCGGCACGACTTCGATTTCGGCGGCGAAGGCGCCGGCCTCTTCGAGCGCCTTGGTCTGCCGCCAGATCTCGGCCGCGCTCGCCGCCGTCTTGCCGACGGCGCGGAAGCCGCCGGTCCAGGTCGCCTTCGACGGGATCAGCCCGAGATGGCCGCAGACCGGGATGCCCTCGTCGCGCATGCGCCGGATCGTCTGCAGGCTTGCGGCGCAATAGACCGCATCGCCGCCGGCCTTCAGCGCCGCGAAGGCGGCACGCAGATAATCTTCAGACGAGACAAGATCGCCATATTCGAGCCCCGGAATGGCAAAAGGCGTTGGGGCGATTTCGCGAAAGACCGGGCCGAGCAGCGAGGGCGGCACCGAGACGATGTCGATCCCGGCTTTTTCAGCCGCTTCCGCCTCCTCCAGCGAGGTGACGCGCAGCATGGTGAGCTGGCGCTTGCCCTTTTCCGCCAGCAGATCGGCGACGGTCGCGCGCTTGTGTTTTTTCATCGTCAATTCCTTTGAATATTTATATATCGGGCGGCTCAGGCGGCCAGCAGGGATTTCAGTTTGACGTCATTGGCTGCGAGCGCCGCCGGGTCCGGATGGGCGCGGGCTGCGATCAGCATTTCGGCGAGGCGGATGTCGCGCGCCACCGCATTGCCCGGGCCGATGCCGCTTGCGGCGATCAATCGGCCGTCGGCATCGAGGTGGAACAGAATGAAGGCGCCGGCCCCGAGATCGCGGCGCTGATGCGTGGCGGCGCCTTCGGCAAGGCCGGCAATTTGCAGCGTCATGTCGTATTGATCCGACCAGAACCACGGCACCGATGAAATGGCTTGCTCGAGGCCGAGCATGTTGGCCGCGGCCAATGTGCCCTGCTCCTGGGCGTTGCGCCAGGATTCGAGCCGCACTCGCCGGCCGCCATAGATCGGCAAAGGAAAGGAGCAGCAGTCGCCGGCGGCAAAAACATTCGGCGCCGACGTCTGGAGATAGCGGTCGACGGCGATACCGTTTTCGATTGCAAGCCCCGCTTTTTCGGCGATCTCGACATTCGGCCGGGCGCCGATGCCGACAAGGGCGAGATCGGCTTCGATCGCCTCGCCGGCCGACAACCGGATCAAGGCCTTTCCGCCTTCCTCGCTCAGGCTCTCGATCGAGACGCCGCAGCGGATATCGACGCCCTCGGCGCGGTGGCGCTCGGTCAGGAGGTGAGCGATTTCCTCAGGCACGCCGCGCTTCAGTACGCGTTCCAGCCCCTCGATGACGGTGACCTCGGCGCCGAGCAGGCGCGCCGTCGCCGCAAGTTCCAGGCCGATGAAGCCGCCGCCGATGATGGCGATATGCTTGCCGGGCTTCATCACGTCGCGCAGTGCGGCTGCATCGTGATGCGTCCGCAGCGAGCGAATATGGGCGCTACCTTCGGGCGCGCCGGGGAACGAACGCGCCGCTGCGCCCGTCGCCAGCAGAAGCTTGTCATAGGAAAGCGTCGTCCTGTCGGAAAGCGTGACGGTCCTGGATGCCGTGTCGAAATCCCTGGCTTCAAGGCCGGTCAGCAACCGGATGCCGCTGTCGGCGTATTTTTCCGACGCAGCGATGAATTTCGGATCGCCTGCATCGGCACCCGCCTTCGACAGCGGCGGCCGTTCATAGGGATGAAGGGGCTCGGCGCCGACAAGCGTTATTTCGCCGTCAAAACCCTTTTCCCGCAAGGCGAAAGCGGCGCGCGCACCGCATTCGCCGGCACCCAAGATAACGAAATGGGCCACATCAGCCTCCGTCAGAGCGAGATGAAGACGGCGCCGCCTTGGATCTTCACCGGATAGGTCTTGAGATTGACGCAGACCGGCGCGCCCTTGGCTTCGCCCGTCTTGTAGTTGAAGCGGCCGTTATGCTTCGGACATTCGATAATCTCATCCATCACGAGCCCGTCGGCGAGATGGATATGTTCATGCGTGCAGAGCCCGTCGGTCGCGAAGAATTCGTCGTCGGGGCTGCGGTAGACCGCAAAGGTGCGCCCGCCATGATCGAAGCGGATGACATCCTCTTCGTCGATCTCATCCTTGCCGCAGACTTCGATCCAATTTCCGCTCATCTTATCCTCCCGTAATTGTGATTATTGCGCGGCCGGAGCCAGCTCGTTGTGGAACTCTTCGCGATAAGGCCGCGCGGTGGCCGGCAATTCGCGCTTCAGGAAATAATCCTCGTTGCGCAGCTGGCGCAGGAAGGCCGGGATCATCTCGCGATAACCCGACCAGATCGACGGGTTCGGCGCCGGCAGGTCGTGCTTGATCATCGCGTGCAGCCTGGGCAGCGCATGGTAAGGCACCATCGGGAACATGTGATGTTCGACGTGGTAATTCATGTTCCAGTAAATGAAGCGGCTGATCGGGTTCATATAGACCGTGCGGCTGTTCAGCCTGTGGTCGATGACGTTGTCGGCGAGGCCGCCATGCTGCAAAAGCCCGGTCAGTACATGGTGCCAGGCGCCGTAGAGGCGCGGCAGGCCGATCAGCATCAGCGGCAGGATCGAACCCATGGCGAGTGCTGCAGCGATCGTGGCGACATAGATCGCAAGCCAGATGCGGGCGATGCGGATCGCTTTCGGCTGCTCCATCTCCGGAATGAAGGTCTTTTCCGCCGCGCTCACGACACCGAAGGCGTTGCGCAACATGTCGACGACAGCATGACAGACATCGAGGATGCCGAAGAAATTGAGGACCAGCCGGACGAGATCGGGCGGGCGCATGACGGCGATTTCGGGATCGCGGCCAACGATAACGGTATCGGTGTGGTGGCGTGTGTGACTCCAGCGCCAGGTCACCGGATTGCGCATGATCATGAAGCAGGCGATCTGATAGACGGCGTCGTTCATCCAGCGCGTCTTGAAGGCGGTGCCGTGGCCGCATTCGTGCCAGCGGCTGTCGGAGGCCGAGCCGTAGAGCACGCCATAGGCAAGGAAGAAGGGCAACGCGACCCACGAACCCCAGAAATAGACGCCGAGCCCGGCCAGGGCCACCATGCTGCCGAGCCAGATGACGGTGTCACGGATCGCCGGGGCGTCCGAGCGCTGCATCAGCGCCTTCATCTCCTTGCGCGGAATATCCGTGTGGTACCATTGCGCTGCCGCCAGCCCCGTCTCGACAGCGGTGCGGCCGCTTTCGCCGAGCAGGTCGTAGTCCCGTTTCTTTGCCTGGATCGTCATCATCCGCCTCCCGTTATGCAATGCTTGGGAGGATAGGTTGACTTTGTAAGGCGCTCAATGCAGGCTTGATATAATCTATCAAAAGCCATCATAAATGGCTTGCATTCATGATCGAATCTATCAGGAACGCCGATGCGCCGACCCACCATCTCCGATCTCGCCCGCGCCTCGGGCGTCAGTGTTGCCACCGTCGACCGGGTGCTCAACGGTCGCCACCGCGTGCGCGAGGAAACGGCGCGGCGGGTTTATGACGCGGCCCAGTCGATCGGCTACCATGCCGTCGGCCTCATCCGGCAACGCGTCTTCGAGGATCTGCCGCAATACAGGCTGGCGTTCCTGCTGCAAAAGCCGATGCAGCCCTTCTATCAGGCTTTCGCTCGCGAGATCGAAGTGGCGGCCCGCGCCGTGACCACCGCCCGTGTCCAGATCCAGATCGACTATCCCTCCGCTTCGACACCGGCGGCGATCGTCGAGAAGCTCAGGGCTCTCGGCGCCCGCAATCAGGCCATCGCTCTGGTAGCTCCAGACTATCCTGCGGTGACGGCGGCGATTGAGGAACTGAGGGAAAGAGACATTCCCGTCTTTTCGCTGCTTTCCGACTTCGCCTCAGGGGTGCGCAATGCCTATATTGGCGTCAACAACCGCAAGGTCGGCCGCACCGCCGCCTGGGTGATTGCCAAGACTGCCCGTGTGCCGGGTAAGGTCGCCTGTTTCGTCGGCAGCCACCGTTTTCACGGACATGAGCTGCGCGAGATCGGCTTTCGTTCCTATTTTCGTGAAAACGCGCCGGAATTCGACGTCATCGATACATTGATCAACCTGGATACTCCCGAGATCACCCATGAGGCGACGCTGACGCTGCTGCAGAAGCATCCCGATCTCGTCGGCATTTACGTTTGCGGCGGCGGTATGGAGGGCGCGATCTCGGCGATCCGTGAGGAAAGTCTCGGCGGCAAGATCGCCCTCGTGGTCAACGAGCTGACGCCCGACAGCAAAGCCGGGCTTGCCGACGATATCGTCGCCATGGCGATCGGCACTCCCCTGCCCGCACTCTGCAAAGAGCTGATGGGGCTGATGATGAGTGCGATCGAAAACAGCGAAACGGCCGTTCCCGGCCAGTTCTTCCTGCCCTTCGATATCCATATCTCGGAGAACATCTAGAAATGACGGAAATCTATCATTGTGGTTGAAATTCTTTCAGCAATGAGAGCGGGGCGGCGGCGATGGCCGATGGATTGCCACGGAAATTCCGATAGAGATTCGCAGCCCCATTCACGAGAAACTGCTCCGCTTGATGTCGCGGAGACGAGGAGGATATATCCGTTATGACTTCCATCCGCTTTGCGCTCAACCATATGGCCGCGCCGTCGCTCGCTATCGATGATTTCTTCGCGCTGACAAAGTCGCTCGGCATCGACGCGGTCGAGATCCGCAACGACCTTTCCGGCAATGCCATTCTCGACGGCACCAAACCGGAGGCGATCAAGCAGGCTGCCGACCGCCATGGACTGACGATCATCTCGATCAACGCGCTGCAGCGCTTCAACGAGTGGAATACCGCAAGGGCTGCTGAAGCGCAGGAACTGATCGATTATGCCAGCGCCTGCGGCGCCAAGGCGCTCGTCCTCGTTCCGAAGAACGACGGCACCGGCTGCGCCGACGGCGAACGCCAGGCCAATCTGCGCGAGTCCCTGACGGCGCTAAAGTCGATGCTCGATAAGGCCGGCATTATCGGCCTCGTCGAGCCGCTCGGTTTCGAGATCTGCTCACTGCGCTCGAAGACCGAGGCGGCCGAGGCAATCAAGGAACTCGGCGCGCAATCGACCTTCAAGCTCGTCCACGACACCTTCCACCATCACCTCGCCGGCGAAGCCGCGACCTTCCCTGAACTGGCCGGTCTCGTGCACATTTCCGGCGTCAGCGACCCCGCTGTATCCGTTGCCGATATGCGCGATTCCCACCGCGTGCTCGTCGATGGCGACGACCGGCTCGACAATGCCGGGCAGATCAAGGCGCTGCTGCAGGCGGGCTACAAGGGTCCGTTCTCCTTCGAGCCCTTCGCGGCCGAAGTGCATGCGGTCAAGGACCCGGCCGCAGCACTTCGCGCCAGCATGGATTATCTCACCGCGCGGGTTTGAAGCCTCAGCGAAATGTCGCGTGACGAGCGGCCGCCGGCGAGCGGCCGATCGTATCGATCTATTCGCGGCCTCTGAACCGGCGCTGATAGGCGGGGTCGTAGAGTGAACTCTCGCGAAAATCCTCTGCGGCAAGCGATGGGCCGACGAAGATGATCGCCGTGCGTTCGATTGGTTCGGCCGCAACCTTTGCCTCGATATCGGACAGCGTGCCGCGCAGGACGCGCTCGTCCGGCCAGGAGGCCTTGACGACGATGGCGACCGGGCAGTCGCCGCCGTAGAGCGGGGTCAATTCCTCCACCACCTGCTTCAGCGCATGGATCGCCAGATGGATCGCCAGCGTGGCGCCCGTCGCGCCGAATTTCGCAAGTGTTTCGTCGTTCGGCATCGGCGACGCGCGGCCGGAAACGCGGGTGAGCACCAGGCTCTGGGCCACGGCCGGGATCGTCAGCTCGCGCCCGAGCGCCGAGGCAGCGGCGGCAAAGGCCGGAACACCGGGTGTCATCGTATAGGCGATGCCGTGTTTCTCAAGCCGGCGCACCTGCTCGGCGACCGCGCTCCAGACCGAGAGATCGCCGGAATGCAGCCGGGCGACATCCCGGCCGGCGGCCGCGGCGCTGAGATATTCCGCCTCGATCTCGTCGAGCGACATCGGTGCGGTATCGACGATACGCGCATCCGACGGGCAATATTGCAGCAGTTCCAGGGAGACGATCGAACCGGCATAGAGACAGACCGGGCACCGGGCGATGAGATCGCGGCCACGCACCGTGATGAGATCCGCAGCCCCCGGCCCCGCGCCGATGAAATGCACCGTCATTCCGTCATCCTTTCGTCCAACACCACTGCGTCACCGGCATGGCCGGCCGCCAGCCGCTCATGCCGCCGACAGGCCCCGCACGCGCTATTTCGATGCGCGTCAGCGAGCCGCCGCGTTTTGCGTGTTCTGAGAGCAGCACGGCCTCCATTTCCAGCGTCACGGCATTGGCGACGAGCCGCCCTCCCCGCTTCAGCGCGGCGATCGCGGTATCGATGACGCCGGGCTCGCTGCCGCCGCCGCCGAGGAAGATCGCGTCCGGTTCCGGCAGGCCGATCAGCGCGCGGGGTGCTTCGCCTTCGATGACGGCAAGATGCGGCACGCCGAAGGCGGATGCGTTGCGGGCAACGCGCGCGGCCCGCTCCGGCGCCTGCTCGATGGCGATCGTCTTCAGGGAGGGATCGGCCAGCATCCATTCGATACCGATCGATCCGGAGCCGGCGCCGATATCCCAGAGCACCTGACCGTGATGCGGCGCCAGCGCCGACAGGGTCAGCGCCCGGATTTCGCGTTTGGTGATCTGTCCGTCATGCTCGAACAGCGCGTCCTCGATCCCGGCGGCGAAAGGCAGAATGCGCGCCCCCTCCCCTGCCGCGATTTGCAGGGCGCAGACGTTGAGAGAATCGATATCCGTGAGATCGAAATCCGCGGCCAAGGCATTTCTTTGCCGTTCGCGTGCGCCGCCCAGCGCCTCGAGCACGGTAAGCTGCGACTGACCGAAACCGGTGGCGGCAAGCAGCGCAGCCAGCTCGGCAGGCCCCTTCTCGTCTGAGGTCAGCGCGAGGATGCGCCGGCCGGCGTGCAGATGCGGCCGGATCAGGTCGATCGGCCTGCCATGCAGCGAAATTGTCGCGATGTCCTGCAGCGGCCAGCCGAGCCGCGAGGCGGCAAGGCTGAAGGCAGAGGGCGCCGGGATGGTACGCATCTCTTCCGACGCCACGTGGCGGGAAAGCGTTGCGCCGACGCCGTAGAGGAAAGGGTCGCCGGAGGCGAGCACGACGACGGGCGTGCCGCGCCTCTGGAGGATGGCATCGACCGAGCGCTCGAACGGGCTCTGCCAGGAAAGTCTTTCGCCTGATATCAGCGACGCCGCAAGCGCATGATGGCGCGCGCCGCCGAAGACGGCAGGTGCAGTGGCAATCAGCCTCTTCGCCTCTTCACCGAGCCCTTCTGGACCATCTTCGCCGATGCCGATAATAGTCAGCCAGCGCGGGCCTGCAGCAGGAGAGATATCAGACATGGGAAGACCTCGCATTCTGATCCTCGGCGGCACCGGCGAGGCGCGGCTGCTCGCCAAAGCGCTCGCGATGCGGGGAAATGGCGATGTTCTTCTGTCGCTGGCTGGTCGCACCGAAAAACCGGCCGCGCAGCCGGTTCCGGTTCGCATCGGCGGTTTTGGTGGCGCTGCGGCGTTGGCCGATTTTCTGACGGCCGGCGGATATGATCTGCTGATCGACGCCACCCATCCCTTCGCCGAGCGCATTTCCGCCAATGCCGCCTTTGCCGCCGAGACGACCGGTATCGCCGCGATCGCGCTGCGCCGTCCCGAATGGCAGCGCCTGCCGGGCGACCGTTGGCAGGAGGTGCAGAGCATACCGGCTGCAATCGAGGCGCTCGGCCCCTCCCCTCGCCGGGTCTTCCTGGCGACCGGCCGGCAGGGCGCCCATCATGCGGAGGCGGCGCCGCAGCATTTCTATCTCATCCGCAGCGTCGATCCTGTCGAGCCGCCGCCGGCGCTTGCCAATGTCGACTATGTGATTGATCGTGGCCCCTTCACGCTGGAAGGCGAATATGCCTTGCTGAAGCGCCACCGGATCGACGCCATCATTGCCAAGAACAGCGGTGGCGCCGCCACCTATGCGAAGATCGAGGCAGCCCGCCTGCTCGGCATCGAGGTGATGATGGTCGCGCGCGCGCCGGCGTCCGCAGTCAAAACGGTCGAAACTGTCGAGGCGACGCTGGCGGCGATCGATCACCTCGTCCCCCCTGCCATGAAGCGCGGGGTATAGACGAGGTCCGGCCGGCCGGGCCGCGTGACGATCCGGGTCTCGGCCGAGCCGATGATGACGCAGGTCGCCATATCGGCTATCGAGGCATCCGCCTGCGACAGCGGCTGCACTGCGATGCGTTCGTCCGGCCGTCCGGCCGCCCGGCCGAAAATCACCGGCGTCGTTGCCGGTAGATGGTCGAGCAACAGCTTGAAGGCTTCCCCGAGTTGCCACGGCCGCGCCCGGCTGATGGGGTTATAAAGAGCAATGACGAAACCCGCCCTGGCAGCCAGTTCGAGGCGGTTTTCTATTGTATTCCAAGGCTTTAGATTGTCAGAAAGCGAGATGGCGCAGAAATCGTGACCAAGCGGCGCCCCGGCTCTTGCCGCCACCGCAAGCATCGCGGTGATGCCGGGCAGGATGGTGAGGTCGACGGCGCGCCAGGCTGCCGGCCCGTTCTCGATCGCCTCGCAGACGGCGGCAGCCATGGCGAAAACACCAGGGTCGCCGCCGGAGACGACGCAGACCTTGGCGCCATCGGCGGCCATCGAAAGGGCTGCCCCTGCCCTGTCGAGCTCTTCGCGATTGTCCGAGGCATGCCGCAGCTGATCGTCACGGAGCTGCAGCCTGTCGAGATAGGGTCCGTATCCGAAGAAATCGCTCGCGGCCTCGACTGCCGCCAGCGCTTCCGGCGTCATCTGCTCGGGATTGCCGGGACCGGTGCCGATTACGAAAAGCGCTCCGCTCATCGGCTGCTCTCCCATCCCGGCACCAGCACCAGCGAAAAATACGGCGCCTCGCCGTCAGATCTGTCGGCAAGCTTTTCCAGCGCCGCATTCGCCATGGTGCCGCGCTCGACATAGACGGCTTCCGCCAGCCGACCGGCGGCTTCCAAAGCCCGGCGGATTTTCGGCAGGTTGCGGCCGACCTTCATGATGACGGCGGCCTGGGTATCGGCCAGGCGGCGCGTCAGCTCGGTCTCGGCCATCGTACCGGGCAGTACGGAAAGCACATCATCGCCCTGGACGATCGGCATGCCGGCCAAGGACCAGCAGCCCGACATAGCGCTGATGCCGGGGATCACTTCCGTCGGATAGCGCTGGGAGAGCCTGACATGCAGGTGCATATAGGAACCGTAGAACAGCGGATCGCCTTCGCTGAGTACGGCGACGGTCAGCCCGGCATCGAGATGGCCAGCGACGCTTTCGGCAGAGCGATCATAGAACTGGGTGATCAGGCTCTGGTAGCGTTCGTCGTTCTTGTCGATCTCTGTGGTGACGGGATAATAGAGCGGCAGCAGCGTCACGCCGGATTTCAAGAGCGGCTCGACAATCGCCTTGCCGTTGCCGCCCCTCCCCTGCTTGGCGAAATAGGCAATGACGTCGGCGCCTTCGATGGCGCGCACGGCTTTGAGGGTCAGAAGCTCCGGGTCGCCGGGACCGGTGCCGACGCCGATAAGACGGCCGCTTGGCGTCATAGGCCCGGCCTCGCCAGCGCGTTCAGCGCCGCAGCCGTCATGGCGCTGCCGCCGAGCCGGCCGCGGACGATGGCAAAGGGCACACCGTAGGAATTCTCCGCCAGCGCATCCTTCGATTCCGCCGCGCCGACAAAGCCCACCGGCATGCCGAGGATGGCTGCGGGTTTAGGGGCGCCGTCGCGCAGCAGTTCGAGCAGATGGAAGAGCGCGGTCGGCGCATTGCCGATCGCAACGACGCTGCCGCCGAGCCGGTCGAGCCAGAGATGCATGGCGGCGGCCGATCGCGTGTTGCCGGTCTTAAGCGCCAGTTCCGGTGTGGCGGGGTCGCGCAGCGTGCAGATCACCTCGTTCAGCGCCGGCAGCCGCGCCCGGGTCACGCCCTGAGAGACCATTTCCGCGTCGCAGAAGATCGGCGCCCCGCCCTTCAGGGCTTCGCGCGCGGCGCCGACGAAATCGGCGGAAAACAGGAAATGCTCGGCCGCCTCGACCAGCCCGCAGGCATGGATCATGCGCACGGCGATGTCGGCCTCATCTTGGGTGAAGCGCGAAAGATCGGCCTCGGCGCGGATGATCGCAAAGGAACGCTCGTAGATCGCGTCGCCGCTGCGGATATAATCGTAGTCTGGCATTCTTATTCCTGTCGCAGCGCCTTCGAAACGCCGATTGCGCCAAGCCGTGTAAGGCAGGCGGCGGCCGATTCGCCAGCGCCTCTGTTGTCTTCGATGGACCGGGCGAGCCTCTCTATAGCGAAATCGATCCGACCGCCAGCGATCCGTTCATCCGGCCGATCCGCGGCAAGCCCGTTGAGGATCAGCTCGTAACCTTCAGCCGTGCCCGTCAGCGTCAGCGCCGGCCGGGCATGCGCGCAGCCCTTGGCGCAGCCGGAGAGATGCAGCGTCAGCGAACCGTCGAAGAGGGCAGGTGCTGCGGCAAGGATGCGGCGCGCCAGCGTTCGCGTCCCGTAGAAGGCGGAGCCGCAGGCGCCGGCGCCGGCACAGGCGGCGATATGCTCGCTGTTGTCGCCGGGCTGCGCGCCGAAGCCATGCCTGGCGGCAGCGATCTGCATAGCCGGCACTCTATCTTCCGCCAGGCCGATAAGAAAGAAACCGCGCTCGGGCGCTAGCCGGACGGCGGTTGCACCGTCGGTCGTGGCGAGATCAAGCAGGGCGGTCAGATCTGACGAGCGCATCTGCCCGAATTCCGGCCGGACGCCGAGCACGGTTTTGCCGTCCGCCAGTCTGTGCAGGCCGGTAAGCGGCATCTTGGCTGCGCGAGATGGGAGGGAGCGAGTGGCGCTTAGAGCGGGAAAATGTGCTTGCAGAAGCGCCGGATCGATATCCCGTGCCCGGCTGCCCTGCCCGAGAGCCGCCAACAGGCTGAGGACTTCGCCGACGGCTGAGATTGCCGCCTCGGTGGGACCGACCGCGACCGTCGTTGCCGTCGCACCATCGCCGTTGATGGCGACAAGCCAACCTGTGTCCGGTTGCGCGACGACGCGGATATCGGCGGAAAGTGCCGATAGGCCGAAGGCACCGCCGCCGTCGATGACGATCGACAGTTTCGGCGCAAGCCGCGGCGAGGCGAGCAGCGCCTGAAGCGTGCTGCGCAGGGACAGTTCCATTGCGGCGGGATCGCTCAGTTCTTCCGGGTCGAGGCCGTGTAACGGCGAGATTTCGATCGTCGGGCCGTCCGGCACGGTAATGCCCGCGGCTTCGATATCGGCGGCGAGTTGTCCGACGGTCTCGGCCCGCAGCCCGCGGATCTGCAGATTGCCGCGTGCCGTGATCTCGAGAATGCCGTTTCCGTGTGCCGCGGCTGCGCGCGCAAGTGCTCTAAACTGCGGCAGCGTCAGCGCACCTCCGGCCGGCCGAAGCCGCACCAGCAGGCCGTCTCCGGTCGACATCGGTGCGGCCAGGGCGGGGCAGGCGCCGCGCGCGCGCATCTTCGCCGCAGTGCGGACTTGCAGCTCCGTCTCGGCTCTCCTGTCGACCGCCGTTATGGCCTTAGTGCTCATTCCCAATCCTCTGGGCACTTCTTACATGATCGCAGCCGGCGCGGCAAAACATGATGGAAATGGGCGACCCCGGTTATTCCTCGAAATCCCGCCCCTTGCGCAGGAGATAGATGTCCATGATCCAGCCATGTCGCTGCCTGGCTTCGGCCCTCAGCGCCACGATGTCGGCCGCGATATCGCCGAGCCGCCCGGATCTGACGATCTCGTCCTCGGTGCCGAGATAGGCGCCCCAGAAGATCTCGGCATCGGGATCGTCGATCTTCGCAAAGGCCTGTTCACCGTCGAGCATGACAATCGTCGTGGGCGCCTGGAGCCCGCCCAGCGCCAGTCTGCGCCCCGTGGTGATCTCAATCGGCTTTCCCACCAAGTTGACCGGGATCCTGTGACTGGCGGCCAATGCCTGGATGCTGGTGATTCCGGGAATGACACTGTAGTCGAAATCCACACCGGCATCCTGCCGGACGCGTTCGATGATGCGGATGGTGCTGTCGTAGAGGCTCGGATCGCCCCAGACGAGAAAGGCGCCGCGGCCGTCATCGGGGAGGTCGGCGATCAGTTCTTTATAGATGAGGGCGATCTCGGCATGCCAGGTATCGACGCTTTGGGGGTAGCTTCTGTCGGCGGTCTGCCTTTGCGGCACCGCGAATTCTGAAATCCGGATCCCCGGCCGGGTGACATATCGTTCGCAGATGTCTCGCCGGACCTCGGCAAGCTCTTCCTTGGCCGCGCCCTTCAGCGGCACGAATATCACGTCCGCGGCGTTCATCGCGTTGATCGCCTGTATGGTGACGTGCTCGGGATTGCCCGTGCCGATGCCGATGATATGGATGTGTTTCAAGCCGATACTCCCATGAGTCTCGGCGTTCTTGCCGAAAAAGCCGCTCCGCCGCAAGGGCGATGGCGAAGAGTTGGCCGCGGCCAACCGGGCCGGAATGGGCTCTTGGCCCCCATTGTTGCCGGAAATCCCGAATCGTGTCACTTTCGATACGCTTTTTGACGCTATGTTGACAGAAAAGCGCATCGAAAAGGATTGGGTGTTTTGGACAACATTAGCGTATCGACGACAGATGTGCGGATCGAGCGGCATGCGAACCAGCTTTCGCGGCAATTGAAGCTTCTCCGCGACAAGCTGTTTCCGCCGCTCTCGCAAAAGACGCTGCGGACATTTTCTTCAGGCGAGGCCGCCCAGATGATCGGCGTGTCCGACGGCTATCTTCGCCAGCTTTCCCTCGATGGCAAGGGGCCCCAGCCGGAGCTTTCTCAGAATGGCCGGCGCTCCTATACGCTCGGCCAGATCAATGAGTTGCGCCACTATATGGCGAAGCTGAAGCGGAAGGACGCGCTATCCTATCTTCCCTGGCGGCGCCCCGGCGAGAAGCTGCAGACGGTTGCCGTCACCAATTTCAAAGGCGGCTCGGCCAAGACGACGACGACGCTTTATCTGGCGCAGTATTTGGCGCTGGCGGGTTATCGGGTGCTCGCCATCGATCTCGATCCGCAGGCCTCGCTTTCGTCCATGCTGGGCGTCCAGCCCGAATTCGATCTTTCCGATGGCGATACGCTTTATGGCGCCATCCGCTACGATACCGGCCGCAAACCGCTGAAAGACATCGTCCGCAAGACCTATTTCGACGGGCTCGATCTGGTGCCGGGCAATCTCGAACTGATGGAGTTCGAGCATGAAACGCCGCGGGCGCTCAATGATCGGCAGAAACCGGCCGAGCTGTTCTTCCGCCGCGTCGGTGTCGCCATTGCCGAGGTCGAGGCCGAGTACGACGTGGTGGTGATCGACTGCCCGCCGCAGCTCGGTTACCTGACCCTTGGCGCCGTCTGCGCGGCGACATCGCTGCTCATCACCATCCATCCGCAGATGGTCGACGTCGCCTCGATGTCGCAATTCCTGCTGATGACCTCGGATCTGCTTTCCGTCGTCCGCAAGGCCGGCGGCGATCTGCAGCACGACTTCATCAAATATGTCGTCACCCGTCACGAACCCTTCGATGCGCCGCAGTCGCAGATCGTTGCGCTGCTGCGCAGCCTGTTCGGCGACGACGTCTTGACGGCGACCATTCTCAAGTCGACGGCGATCGCCGATGCCGGTCTGACCAAGCAGACGCTGTTCGAAATCGAGAAGGGGCAGGTGCGCCGCTCGACTTACGACCGGGCGCTGGAATCGGTCAACGCCGCCAACGGCGAGGTTCTCGCCGGCATTCACAAAGCCTGGGGCCGGACATGAGCAGACGCGATCGCCTGAAAGGTCTTTTCGACGACACGGCGCAGGAGTTGGCCGCGGCCAACTACGAAGAACCGTCTTCGCGCGGTTCGGCTGGGCCTGTCCGGACGATGGCGTTGACCCTCGGGCGCATGGAGGAAGAGAGCAGGGCGATGCACGAAGCCCTGCTTTCCGGCGAACGCATCGTCGAACTCGATCCCGATCTGATCGATTTCTCCTTCGTCCGCGACCGCCTCGCCGACCAGCCGCTCGATATCGACGACGAGCTGGTGCAGTCGATCGCCGAAAACGGCCAGGAAGTGCCGGTTCTCGTTCGTCGCCATCCCGATGATGAGAGCCGCTACCAGATCGCCTACGGCCATCGCCGCCTGCAGGCCGTCAAGCTGCTCGGCCGCAAGGTGCAGGCGATCGTCCGCAGCCTTGACGATACCGATGTCGTCATCGCCCAGGGCATCGAAAATTCGGCGCGCCGCAACCTTTCCTATATTGAGCGCGCGGTCTTTGCCCTCAATCTCGAACTTAAGGGCTTTGAGCGTCCGGTCATCATGAAGGCGCTGTCGACCGACAAGACGGAGCTGTCGAAGCTGCTCTCCGTCGCCAGGGCCATCCCGGCCGAGATCGTCAGGTCGGTGGGTGCCGCGCCCGCCATCGGGCGCCGCAGATGGATGGCGCTTGCTCAGGACTGGAACGGGATGACGGCGGCGCGGCTTGCCAAGCTCATCGGCTCGGAAAAGTTCATGGGCGAGGAAAGCGACCGCCGCTTTGAACTTCTGGTGGCCGAGCTCGCCAGGAAAGAGGCGAAGCCGGAAGCCACGGAATATGACTGGAAGCCGAAGAGCGGCGGCAAGATTGCCGGCCGAATCAAGAGCGCCGGCAATTCCTTCACGATCGCGTTGAAGACCGGCGATGCGCCGGATTTCGGCGCTTACATTTCACG
>Ga0102593_1000607_pt1 | contig 55306 bp, 54 predicted proteins | sample AraplaCol_mMS_r2_2_FD_76862 | JGI IMG/M metagenome (GOLD analysis project Ga0102593, IMG submission 76862) | Arabidopsis root microbial communities from North Carolina, USA - plate scrape MF_Col_mMS_r2 (SPADES assembly) (version 2) | ecosystem: Host-associated > Plants > Roots > Endosphere... | reverse complement strand
TTTTTATACTTATGCTTCCAAAGCTATACGGGCACCAAAACAAATTAATATCATCTATTTTTGTAATTTTAACAAAGTTAGAATTAAGGTCTGTAACACGTAGTTTAAATGGAGCGTTTGTAAGATGAGATTTAGGAACTGTATAAATGACCTCGGCTAAATACTTCTCATTTTGTTTCGCAAAGTATGTGAGCTCAATGTCGATACCTTCTTCTTTTATTTTTCCAATAACAGATTCTATTTTATGCTCTTCTAAGTAATCAAACTCCGTAATGCTTCTTAGTGCGGAAACTACGCTATTAAACATCATATTTGATTTAGTTTCGTTATCACTCGCCACATATTTTTTAGTATCTATTATCGAAAATGCATCTTTTCCATGGGGATTTGGAGTGAATTCTTGTTTTGCTTCTACTAATGTGTCCGCTAAATGTATAAAGATATGACTATAACCCGGCAGCATCACTTCTGATTTTCTAAGAAGGTTGCTGAAAATTTCAGTGTATATAAAGATGTAATCGGGTTCTGTTTCCTCCATAGGAGCAGAAATACTAATTGTTATTAACGGCTTTGTTAGCGGTTTTGGATTAGACAAAGATCTTTTCATTGAAAGGTCAGCTAGTTTAGCCCAGTTATTTTGAACTGTTTGCTTTTGCTTCTTGAAATATGTCTTTAGCTCCTTGAGTGTACGTGGTGCATTTTTTATCGATTGTTGAAATTCTAATAGAAGCTTGTCTTCACTAAAGTCGAGTTCTGACTTTAGTTTTATAGTTTTAACTAACATGATAGCCTCTTCAACTCTATGTAGGCCTGTTAAGAAATCCACTATATTAAGATTTTTGTTATTGTTAAAATTTCCAGGCAACTCAATTTCGGCTATATTTTCATAGAGAACACGTAATTTGTACTTCTTCTTAGAGGTAGGATTGTTTATAAAACGGATCAAAATGCACTCAAATGTGCTTCCATGGAACTCTCCTATTAAATGTTCATTTAAAAAAGTATCTAATAATTGCAAGGAAAAGTTATTTTCTTCTTTCGTTTTAAAATCCTTATACTCAATCAAAAATATCATTGGAATCACCTTGAAATATACAGTATATTTTTACTATACATTATATTTTAAAAAGCAGTCAACGCAAAGCATACAGCCAGTAAAGGGCAGTTTTATACAGGATCAGTCAAACTTCACTTCTAGACAGAGGTTATTCACCTGGACACATTGAGATAGAATTGGAATTTGATTCTGATTCTGTTCCCTATATTAAGGAGCTATACAATATAAAGAAGGAAGAGAAAAATATCTAAGGTATCTTAACCTTTTGTTCTTTTATTATAAAATAATCATTTGAAGTTCGCGTTCAGTTTCCTTCTGCCACTTTTCAAAAACAATAAAAAAGGCAACAGCTCAACTTATGAGCTGCTGCCTTTTATTTATAGAAACACAGAAAGAACCTTTTAACGATACCAAATCGTTTTATCTTGATATGGAATACGTTTTGATGAAGCTTCTTTATTAGGATGTCCGACGTAAATTAAGCCTAAGAGCTTATCGTCTTCTTCTAGAGATAAAAAGTCATTCAGTTCTGTCTGATAGACAATTTCACCGGTTCTCCAAATTGTAGCCAAACCTTGTTCTTCCGCTACTAATAGCATATTTTGTATGCCTGCTGCTACGGCAGAGATTTCTTCAATTTCAGGCACTTTTCCAGAAGGACTTACTGCTACAGCAATAATGACAGGAGCGCGAAGCGGTCCTTTTTTTGCTTTTGTTGTTTTTTTCAACGCTTCTTCTTCACTTAAGTGACCAGTTTTTTGCTTCATAATACGTTCCATTTCGTCTCCTAAACGAACGCGTGAATCCCCTGTAAACACTCGGAACTTCCAAGGCTCTGTCTTTTTATGGTTAGGAGCCCAAGTGCCGGCTTCTAACATAAGGTTAATAGCATTTTCTGATACGTCTTTGTCTTGCATAGCCCCAATCGTTCTTCTGGCTTTAATAATATCTAATACGCTCATGCTTTTTGTCTCCTTTTCTGCATTCAATTTATTAGTATAGGTATGTATATATCTTATATATAGAATAATTGAAAATCATTCTCACTGTCAATTGTTTTGCCCTCATTCAGGTCGCGATGAATAAATATGCCAACTTTTTAAGCATGTTTGTTTTTTTAGCAGGTTTTCTTTTAATTATTTGGCAGTTCCGGTAAATAAAAAACGATTTGGAACATAGAGTCCAAATCGTTTTTTCATCTTATACCCAGCCGCGGAAACGAGAAGCTTCAGCTGATTTTTTGATTCCTGCCATGTAAGCAGCAAGTCTCATATCTACGTCATTTTCTTGAGAGATTTGATAGATCGTCTCAAATGAATCCACCATTACCTTGCGTAATTTGTAAGCTACTTCCTCTTCAGACCAGTAGTAGCCTTGATTATTTTGCACCCATTCGAAGTATGAAACCGTTACGCCTCCAGCACTCGCTAAAATATCTGGCACTAAAAGCACGCCTTTTTCATCTAAAATACGCGTGGCCTCAAGCGTAGTCGGTCCGTTCGCTGCTTCGACTACAATAGAAGCTTTAATGCGATGAGCGTTGCGAACCGTAATTTGATTCGAAATGGCTGCGGGCACTAAAATATCACATTCTTTTTCTAATAGTTCTTCGTTTGTCATTACATTTGTAAATAAATTCGTTACGGTACCAAAACTGTCGCGTCGATCAAGCAGGTAATCAATATCAAGACCAAGCGGATCATAAAGAGCTCCGTATGCATCTGAAATGCCAATTACTTTTGCTCCTGCATCATGCATGAACTTAGCAAGAAAACTGCCGGCATTTCCGAAGCCTTGAATAATAATTCGCGCTTCTTGCAAGTTAAGGTTTTTCTTTTTAACAGCTTCTTCTATACAAATGGTTACTCCTTTAGCCGTTGCAGTTTCGCGTCCTTGAGATCCTCCGAGTACGATAGGTTTTCCGGTAATAAAACCAGGAGAATCGAACTCACGCAGTCGGCTATATTCATCCATCATCCACGCCATAATTTGAGAGTTTGTATAGACATCCGGTGCAGGAATATCTTTAGTAGGCCCAACTATTTGACTGATGGCTCTTACATAGCCGCGGCTGAGTCGTTCTAGTTCACCAAAAGACATGTTTCTTGGGTCGCATACAATTCCGCCTTTACCGCCGCCGTACGGAAGGTCGACAATTCCGCATTTTAAGCTCATCCAAATAGATAATGCCTTCACTTCCTCTTCATTTACTTCAGGATGAAAGCGTACGCCTCCTTTAGTAGGCCCGACAGCATCATTATGCTGAGAGCGGTAGCCGGTGAAGACTTTTACCGATCCGTTATCCATTTTAACCGGAATGCGAACCGTCATCATGCGCAGCGGTTCTTTCAATAAATGGTATACTTCTTCACCATAGCCTAGCTTTTGAAGCGCTTCTTGAATAACCGTTTGAGTAGATAAAAATAAATTAAGTGATTCCTGTTCTTGCTGCTGTTCTTTTTTTAATTCACTAGCTGTTTTTGTAATGGACATTCTGTTCACCCCATATTAATCATTGAATTTTCTCAACGATTTAACATGCAATTCCTGTGCCAATTTCTGCTGCTTAACAACGCTTTTATATTATAAATAATCTGTATTAGCAAGCCTTATATTCCCTGCATAGGCTGATATTAGTATATACTTAAAGAAATAAGACAAACTATTTATACTGCAAAGGAGGAAAGTGCTATGTTAAATGAAAGAAAAGAACAAGAGCGAAACAATCACTGTATAGAATGCTGTTCCATCTGCGGAGAAAGGCTAACATCTTTTCAAGAAAAAGAAATATTCACATGCGACAGCTGCTTTGAACAAAAAGTCAACGATGTGCTTTCTGAGCTGTAATCAGATACTCTATTTTTCAGAAACAGGTGTCACAATATTAAAGTTTGGATCGACAGAATCCTGACAAGACAAAAAGAAATCCCATTTTGATTTATCTCCTTGAACAAATATGACCGAGCTATAAGAGTGATCATTTGTAGTTGTGAGTCGATATAAGGTATCTTGCCACATCGTTACCGTCACCTCAGCTTTCTTTCGCGTATCTCCGAGATACCTAAAGATTCCATGCTTAAGTTCTGTGAGAGCTACTTCATTACGATCTGGTATTACAAACAATATACGATAGTTACATGCACCTGCCTTTAATCCATCTACGCGAATGCTAAATAGTTCTAAAATATTTTTTAAAGGAAGTGTATCCCATACTTCTTTTGTGATAATGTTGGCAGGCAGCGGTATATTACCTAAACGAAGTTCTTTGGCTCCTGTTAAATATTCATTTCGCCAAGGGCCAGATTCCGCTATATACCCTAATTGTTCAAGCGCGTCTGCACATAAAAGTTTTGCCTTTACATGGTGAGGATCAGCATAAATAACTTGTTTGGTCACTTCAGCTACCCATTGATAGTCGCCTTGTTGAAAACAGCGCTGCGCTTTTTTGACAATGTTGTCCGCTCCACCCATATACTCTACATACTTCTTAGCTGACTCTTCAGGAAACAGTTTATTTAAATCTACAGGATTGCTGTTATACCAGCCCATATAGCGCTGATAAACCGCTTTTGCGTTGTGGTTAACCGTTCCATAAAAACCGTTGGTATACCACTCGTGAGATAGGCTTTCTGGCAGCTTCATCATTCGGCCGACGTGATCAATGGTATATCCTTGATTCATGAGCCTTAATGTTTGATCATGAATATATTGATAAACATCTCGTTGATTTTCGATATAGGTAATACACGACTCGTTTCCGAACCTTGGCCAATTATGTACCCCAAATACAGTTGTTAGTTCTTGGCCAAATAAATCGATTGCTTGCTGCAAGTATCTTGCCCATGCTGCTGCGTCTCTTACTTTTGCTCCTCTGAGCGTATAGAGGTTGTGCTGAGTGGCCGTACAGTTTTCTGCAATACACAGAGACTTTTCACTAGGAATATAGATGTTCATTTCAGCAGGCGCTTCCGTTCCGGGCGTAAGCTGAAACTGAAATGAAACGCCGTCAATTTCTTTACTTACATAAGAATGATGTTGGGAAGGGCGAATTTCTTCTATTCCTTTAATAAGCGTAATTGTTCCAAACGAAATTTCTTTTCCGATACCGTTGTCAATTAAGCCTTTTTCATCGCGTCGCAGTCGAATACCGTACATGTATTGACTTCTTCGTGTCATTGCTGTTGCCGCCGTGACGTTTTCATCGATAACTGCGTCCATAAACCCAGCAGGAGCATAAACTTTACTATTTTTATTTTGTGTTGAGTCAGGTAATATCCCTAGAACTCCGCCGTAATGGTCTATATGCGAATGAGAGAAGATAACGGCTTTGATAGAGTGTTTACCGCAGTGCTGGTTTACTAGTTTAAGCGCTTCTTCTGCTGTTTCTTTTGACGTCAAGCAATCAATAACAATCCATCCCGTTTTCCCTTTAACAAATGTAATATTAGCCATATCAAAGCCTCTTACTTGAAAGATATTTTCAGTTACTTGATATAAGCCGGCTTGTACATTTAATTTTCCTTGTTCCCACAGTTTAGGGTGGACAGTAGCAGGTGTAGATTGTTCAAATAAAAAAGCGTACTTTCTTAAATCCCATACAGGATACAGCTGATTTTTTTTGAAAATCAGAGGAAAAGGTACGCGTACAAGAGCTTGGTAATCCGCAAGATTTTGTTCTACTTTCACTTGTTCCCAGTCTATGTTTTTATAAGTCTCAGCATTAGTCGCTGCAGTCTTTTGAGTAGCATCTTTTCTGTGAATCGTTAACTCCTGTTCATAATCAAACAGCATAACCCCCTCCTTTTTATTACTTTATGCGTAAAAATAAGACGAAGTACAAAAAGGGAGGGAAAATAGAGTCAATAAAAAAGAAGATGCGCTTAGCACGCATCTTCTTTTTATACTGAATGTTATGTTTGAATAGTCGAGTATTCTGTCTGAATTAGACAGCCTAGCACTTAGTATAACGATTGTTTACCAGTGTGCCTTTTGTAATCAAAACAAATCTTCCTTCTAAGGTGCTCAATACGTTTCTTGAAGTCGCTGTAAAACAATGCATGTGTACAGTCTCTCCTTTCTTGTATTGGCCTTACATAGAATGTATACCCTCGAAAAAATAATTGAAACCTAATTGGGAGATTTTTTCAAAAAATAATAATTCCATTATGGTTAGGCTCTTTTTTCACTATTTTTTCACCCAGTTGTCATTATCATCTTTTTTGTACTTCGTTTTCACCGCGTTCCAAGCAACTTTGTGAGCGGTAGCTTCTTCTTGGTATTCATCACTTGCTGAATTGAATGCTTCTTTATAAATTTCCTGAGCGTGATGAGGAAGATTATCTCTTACTCCATCCGGCAGTTCTTTTAATGAATTGTAAGGCATGATAGTATTCCTCCTTGAAAACATCTTTTACTACTGATTTACCTGTTTTCAAATAACATAAACATTTAATAAATATAGTCCCTATACAAGTCGGACTGAGTGACCTTTTTATAAGCGAGTCCGTGTTTTTTAGCAAGGGCTTTTACTTCATCTACACAGCTTTGAGCGCTTCTTGGGGACACGTAAATTTCATTGATAAGCTGATGTAAATTACATGTAAGGAGGTTACCATGCTCATGAGAAAACTCATACGATCTTTTTTCAAGGATATCCATTCGTTTTTGCCATTGATTTGCGGAAATACCTTGAATTTCGAATAGCTTTTGCAGTTTCCAAGCGTGTATACGACTTGCTACAATAACAAGCCTCAATTCATTTTCATGCTGATAGGATTTACGCTTGTAAAATAACGTGTCATATACAGAGTGACTGACCATTTCTTTTTGGAAGTCTATGTACTGCACTTTGCCAGAGAAGATTTTATAGCGTAAATCTTTAATACTGCACAATAAATTTTCATAGGTGGTTTTAATAGCTACGCCATCATTCCCCTTTAAATATAGATCCCACATTCCAGCGGCTTCGTAATCATTGATATGCCAGGATGAAACAGCAGAAAATTCATGGATTTTTCTTATATAGGTTCTAGAGGTACGGTTATGACGTTCGCCTTTTTTTCTTAACTCTTCTATGTTCCACATTGAAGAGCATCCTTCAAGGGGGTCCGAAAATGCATCAGGTTTTGCGAAAAAAAGCGCATTGGTTTCCAGTAAATCTTGAAAATCAGACAGCGGCATAAATCGCCACACCGTCGGATTATTGTGCAACTTATACCGTTCATCATAATCGTCATAGCTAGATTCGAATCTTTTGGCATATTCGTAAGCTTTATCTCTATAAGCTAAATCCATTGATTTTCCTCCTCTGAATGCATATTCATACTTGAATTATAGCACTTAATTGTTGTAATTTTCAAAATTATCCACCTGTATTAAGAGAGTTCTGTTATCAGAAAAGAAGACACGCCTCAACATCTACAGCGTGTCTTCTTATTTAATGAAATGAATGTTTTGCTTAACACTTTCACTTTCTGGCTGATTTAATTCCAATAAATAAATTTCATCCGCTCGAAAATCAGTATTCTTCATTTCTTTTTTTAAGGTACGAATAAAGGCAGCTGAACTTTTTCCGTAGGCTTCAAAATAATGAAACGTGTGTACAACAAATAGAATGGATGCTCCACTGTAATCTTTTTTGCTCTTTTTTTGGATGTTTTCTAGCACTTTTTCTATATACTCTTCTACAGAACCTTCCGTCTGGATACGGGGTAGAGCAAAATTTCCTGAATTCACCCTCTGTGCATCTTCAAATTCCAGTTTCCCATCTTTGTAAGAAGTAATTTCAATTCGTTTTTCAGTACCATCCGGCTGAAGAATTAATCCGTCGTATCCTTGACTTCCAATAATAAGCTTCAATTTTGAATTCCTCGGACAATAGGAAGATTGGCTGAAGCAATAAAGCGGATAAAACTCTTCAAAAAACTTTTTGAAACGCCCTTTTTTAAGTCGAGCTAATTTTATATATTCTCTGTTTTGATGAATCATTTGCTGCGTATGTTCAAAATACTGCTTCATTTCTTCTTGCGTCCTGTACACATCAAGATCTTTAAATAATTCATCCATCTTTTTCACCTTCAATCCCACCAACTAAAAAAGTCTTCTTACTTAGTAGATACATATTCATAAATGTGTGTGACAATTTTCTTTTTTTAAAGATATAGCTTTTTTAAAACAAAACGTGCACACTTTTCATTTTTTTGCATATCCTGTTATTCGTGCGTTCAATCATGAGCGTAAATTTCAGCCTTTAGTTGTAAAAGATGAACCGCAAAGTTACAGCTGATGGCGGATGATATGCGTCTGATTATTTCATAAACTATAACAAACAGAAAATTTAACAATAATTGAGGTGTTGAAAATGTTTGATAATGATTACGTAGTTAAAACCATTCACGATTTACATGTAAAACGTGCAGAAAGCAAATTAAAAGTCTTCTTAACTTATTTTTATCATAAAAAATAACATGTATTTATAGACGGTAATATATAGTCAGTTGTTAGTTGGAGTTTTTTATAGGAAGAAGAGTTTGATACAAATAAAAAGGAATAGTGGGTAATCCACTACTCCTTTTTTTACTATACTTGCAATTCCCGAATAAGTTCAGCAAGAATTTTAATGCTTCTATCGATATCTGGTAAAGAAGCATAGGCGTAAGAAAGCCGAAGATAACTGCCGGTTTCTTGTGCATAGATACTCCCAGAATTAAGCAATATTCCTCTTTTTAAAGCACGAGAGTATAAAGATTTCATTGAAATAGAAGGTTGAATATGCACCCATATAAAAAAACCTCCTTCAGGATTCGTCCATGTTGCTATATCTTCTGCATATGTTTCTAAAGCATTCAGCATAACTTTTCTTCTTGTTCGCAATTCCGTTCGTACCGTTTCCATATGCAGTTGATATAAGCCATTTTCAAACCATTCTGCTGCCACTCTTTGAGACAATGAGCTGGATCCATAATCTGTTTGCATTTTAATATCCGCCAAACGCTCAATGACTGGTTCTGGGCCGACTATCCATCCGATACGTAATCCCGGGCTTAATGTTTTAGAAAGACTGCTAACATATAACACGTGTCCATTTTTATCTAAAGCTTTTAATGGCGACGGAGGCTGTTTATTTAGCCATAATTCGCGGTATAAATCATCTTCAATAATAGGAAGCTGATGTTCCTCACATTCTTTCAGCAAATCGTAACGCCTTTTTTGGGACATTAATGTTCCCGTTGGGTTATGGAAACATGGATTTGTATATAAAATAGCTTGCCCTTCTTGAGGGTCGGCGCGTTTTATAGCTGTTACTTTTATTCCTTCCTCATCCATAGAAAGACCTTTGAGTTTCATTCCAGCTGATTGAAATACATGTAAGGAGTATAGATAAGAAGGTTTTTCTAGCAAAACCGAAGAGTTCTTTTGCAGCAGTCCAATTGAAATAAGCTGAAGAGCTTGAAGAGCGCCGGAAACAATTAAAATAGAATCTGGAGAAGATTCAATCCCCATTGTTTTCATATACGCACTTAACTCTTTTCGTAAAGGAAAATACCCCTTTGGTTCTTCGTATCCCAGAACCTCCATGTTTTTTGCTACTTTTTCCATAGCGTATTTCATTTTATCTTTAGGGAATATGTCAGGTGAAAGCTCTCCTTTGCTTAATTGAATAAGGTTTGAGTTAAATTCGGATTCATTAATATCTTGTACCATTGCTTGACTCGGACGATGCATACCTGATTTCACATGAACATTCCAATCGGGCGGAGTCGTAGCCAAAAGCGTCCATGTATTATTTATAACGATTGTTCCCTTTCCCATCTTACCTTCAATTAAACCGTCCGCTGTTAATTCCTCTAATGCTGTGATGACCGTACTTCGGTTAACATCGAACATAGCAGCAAGCTTTCGCTGACTAGGAATTTTACTTCCAATCGGCCATTCTCCACGCGCAATTTTCTCTTTCATAAAATCAATGATTTGCTTGTATTTTGGATAACTCGCACTGTTCTCTTGATTCATACATTTACTCCTGTTTTTAAAGTGGTTGGGTTAATTGCTTTTAAACTGGTTGAAGACATTTTATCAAATGTTTATTAACATGGGAACCGCAATAGATACTGGTTGGATTAAAAATGAAAAATGGAGATGAATAGACATGAAATTAACGTTTAGTCTGGTGTTCTTACATATACTGATGATTAGCTTATGGGCTTCAGCATTTCCAGTTATTCAAATAGGGCTAGAATCGTTTTCTCCTCAGCACCTCGCTTTTGTTCGGTTAAGTATTGCTTCTTTAGTGCTGTTAGTTATTGCAATAGCCACACACATGCGCTTGCCTGATATAAAAGATATTCCATTTCTTTTAGCACTCGGTTTTTTAGGTTTTACCGTATATCACACGGCATTAAACATTGGGGAAAAAACGGTGAGTGCGGGTATTGCGAGTTTACTGGTCTCGACTACTCCTATTTTTTCTTCGCTTTTAGCTATTTTTCTTTTTCAGGAGGAGTTCGGAAAAAGAAAATGGGTTGGATCTGCAGTAAGCTTTGCAGGTGTTGCACTTTTAACCTTCAGCAAAGAGAATTTTGTACACTCAGTTAATGGAATCTTACTGATTCTGCTAGCTGCCCTTGCAGAAAGCATCTATATAGTATGTCAAAAAAATTTATTGAAAAAGTATGGTTTCCTTTCTTTTGTGACGTACAGTATTTGGGGAGCTACAATTTCTATGCTTGTTTTTTTACCTGGGTTAGAAACGGAACTTGCACATATCTCTGTCAGATCAGCAATAAGCGTGATATATTTAGGATTATTTCCAACCGTTATTCCCTATATGGTACTCGCTTATCTGACATCGCGTATAGGTTCTGCTGAGGCTGCCATTTCTCTTTACTTAACTCCTGCGCTGTCCTTTTTCTTAGCGTGGCTGCTTTTAAAAGATATCCCGAGTGCAGCTTCCATTGTTGGAAGCATCATTACGTTATGCGGCGTGTTGCTTACACATAGTAAAAGAAAAGTAGTGGTAAAAGAGACAAAGTTCACAATGCAAAGGTAATGTGTATGTTTTAAGGAATTCTCTTAGATGCTATGTGTTTTATTTATATATTTTATTTAGAACATACTTTAATTTCTTCTTTTTGCAGTTTAATTAATAATTAATAAAAAAGCGCCTTTCTTTAATCTTGGTTTAAGATTTAAAGAAAGGCGCTGCTTTTTTATGTAGTTTCTAATTCTGCTTTTATTTTCCCAGCCACTGCGTGAGTCAGCTGCTGAAGATCGTAAATCTCTTCTCCTGAAAGTACTACATGTCCGTTTAAAACATGGTTATGTTTATATACTCGATACGTCACTTCAATACTTTTTATCGCACGCTCTACTTCGTCATTCACCATAATGCTTTCGTAGTGGTAGGACAGTGTTTCAATTCGAATCTGCGTATTTTTCATATTCATTCACCCTCCATGAGCTGTTGACTAAAAATATGACTGCTACAGGTGAACTATACATAGAATCTTTTTGGTTACCACTTCTTTTATTATTTAGAACATATTTTAATTACTTAATTGATGTCTGCTATCTTTTTTATTAAATCCCAAGACAAAATCCCACTCCGAAGAGCGGGGTTTTATTGTTTATAATACCAGCCTTTTTTATCTAAAAACTGCTTAACTTTTACAAAATCTAGTCCAGCTGCTGTGATTTCAGCTGATGGATTACCTATTGCATTTACATGTAATTCACTGTCAATTCCTTCATTTTTTAAGAAAGCACGGAATTCCGCTTCCATGTCTTTACTTAATCCACCTGTTTTAATTGTAACTGAGATAGGTTCTACATCTTTTATTTGCACAAATCCACCTGGTACAGCCCATGCTGCATACGTATAGCCATATACGCTAAATATCGTATCTTTTTTTATAGTTCTGAAATTCTCTGTTACATTCGCATACTTATAGACCTCAATATCCTTCTTCGCCTTTACTTGGAAAGAATATTTATCTCCCAGTGAAGTAACCTTCGGTAATGATTCTTCTATAGGATTACTTATACCTTTAAGCAATTCCATCATTTTAGCCAATGTTCTTTCATCAGCTTTTCCAGTTGACGTTAATCCATACTTTTCTTGAAAAGCTTTAACAGCTGCAGTAGTTTCATTTCCATATTGACCATCGGTTCCGTGTTGAGAAAGGTCAAATCCTAATTTAGTTAAATTTTGCTGCAGTTCTTTTACAGCTAGTCCGCTATCACCTTGCTGTAATTGTGCTGATGGCTTATTATTTTCCACCACCGTAACACCTGTATTAATACTATTAAAGAAATCGAGATCCATTTCGTTAATATCAACATTTCCGTTAATTCCTTTTACCTTTCCTTGATCTGTATATTGGAACATAGCCCATCTATTCCAAATCGCTGTATTCCCCGGATTAGCAAACCCCTTAGAACCGTTACTTCCACTGTACCGGGCTACCCATAGCGGATATTTTGCTACAGCGCTTGTAAAGTTGGATTTAATAAAACTATATCCCGTGTAAAGAATAGGTGTGATGCTTGTTTTCTTTTCAATATACTCCATCCATCTAACTGCAAAGGCTGTGACCTGCGCTTTTGTTTTCCCTTTGTTTTCTTCCAAATCTAAGCAATGAGGCAAATCAACCTTCATGCTGCCCAACTTATTTAAAAAGAAATTAACTTCTGCAATAGGATCATTATCAGCATGAGCAAAGTGATAAAAGCCTACACGTAGACCTGCATTTTTTGCTCCTATATAATTATCATATGATTTTTTATCTAAGAAGGTTGTGCCTTCTGTTAATTTAATATACGCGCCTTTTACACCATCCGACGCCACTTTTGCCCAATCAAATGTTCCGTTGTGATGAGAAACATCAATGACCTTAATATTTTGATTATTACGGTTTTGCATTGCTATCACTCCTTCATACAAACTATGAATAAAAAAGGAAATGGCAACTGATACAGGCCTATTAAATAGCTATTAGGCTTTATAAAAAACCGTACAATAACAAGGGCTTTTAATAGCCTTACCTTATTATGAGAAATGAATTTGCGCAATTTTATAAAGTGAGGAGAGCTATATTCGTTTATACTAATAATATGAAGATATACTGTATAAAAAAAGCGGAGGAATATGATGTCTTTAATAAAAGAAGCACGTAGATATGCAGAACACGCTCATAGCGGCCAAATGCGCAAGCTGTCCGATACACCTTATATTGTTCACCCTATTAACGTAGGTAATATTTTAGAAAAAGCGGGTTTTAGTGAAGAAGTAATTGCAGCAGCTTATCTGCATGATGCTGTAGAAGATACAAGTGTAACACTCGAAGAAATTGTACAAAGATTTGGTTTAGAGGTAGCGGGGATTGTTGAAGCTCATACAGAAAACAAATCAAAAAGCTGGGAAGAACGTAAACAGCATACAATTCAAATTGTGAAAACTGGTTCTCTTGAAGTGAAATCTTTAATTGTAGCAGATAAATTAGACAATTTACGGTCTTTAAAAGAAAGCTACGATCAGCAAGGAGATACGATTTGGAATAGCTTTAAAAGAGGATTCGAAAAGCAGAAATGGTACTACGAATCCATCAGCAAATACGCTGCAAAAGGATTGGAACCAAGCCAAATTCCAAGCTTTTTTTATACGTACAAACAAGAAGTAAATGATTTTTTTAGAAGTTAATATTCATATGAAGAAATTAGAAAACACTGAAAATAACTATTGCGAACGCGCGGCATACGTATTAAAATATAGTAGAGTCAACACGCAATAAAGGCTCTACATAATCGGGACTGTAGTTCAGTGGGAGAATACTTGTCTGGCAGACAAGGGGTCGTGGGTTCGAATCCCATCAGTTCCATAAAACCAGTCGTATCAAGAGTTTAAAATACTTTAAAACTCTGCAGGATGGAATGGTTGCAATACTATTTCATCTGACCTCTTCATGATTTCCATGAAGAGGTTTTTTATTTTCTTTTTACGATTGATCCTCATGATTTTTATGATTATTCTTTTCACTGCTCCTGCTGACAATTTCTCTAAGTTCGCCCTCGTCGCCTTTTGCATTGATGATTTCAAAAAGCTGATTCAGCCCTTCACTTGTTTCATCATTTGGTTCTTTGCCCATTCTATCCCCTCCTTTTGCTTCTAGGATGCCCATTTTTTTCACATTGTTTCATGTGAAAAGCAATTCATCAATATTAATCGGCCGTAAAAGTATACCTTTACGGCCCTTGTGCAATTACTGGTTATACAGATATACTCAATCAATTTCTTAAATTTTGCAGCATTTTATAGGGTTTCTAATACTCATCTATAATGAAATGATCATCACAAACTTCGTTAAAATCGTTCTCTTCGGGGAGATCTACTTCTTTATCTTTAGATATCTCGGTTTCTTGTGTAAATAGTTTAAAAAGCTTGTTTAGCATTATTCCACCTCATATCTTTCATTAATACATTCAGTATGATTAATTTATATGAAGCCAGTATGAATTGAAACTTAAGATAATGTGAATTTAGACATTAACGTGAGATGTTAAGGATGCTTACCCTTACCTGGACAAAAAGGTTACTTCATTCTACAAAGAGGTGATTAGTATATCAGCTGTATTTGGCATTCGTTCTATAACAGTCGTCTTTTTGCTTCCTCCCTGCTGCTATATAAAAAATACGGCATTCGTTTTTTATACAGTGTTAATCGATTTACTATTGTACTAGGTGGCTTAGTTTTATGTATTATCGCTTTAATCCTTGAGTCCTCAACATCCTTAAATACCATTCAAATCGCTTGTTTAGTCGGAATCATACTTTTGCTTGCTTTGTTTTTCTTTGGTTATATCCCACAATCGAACGAAAAAACGCAAGCTATAAAAAAGAACTTTGTATGCTGCTGCAAAGTTCTTTTCATAAACGCTTACTGTTTGTTAAGAACTGTACTAAATATGAAATAGCTCATACACTTCTCATACAATCGCTAAGACCTATTCAGTTAACAGTCCTTCTTACGTTTTTTTCAAAACATCTATATGCAATTTCAGCTTTAATTTCTTTATTTCCCGGAGAAACTAGAAAAATAACGTAGGAACCGTTGTTTGAAAAGATAAATTTACCGTCTTCATCACTTACTAATGTCCTCGTCGGCTGCTGGTATATAAACGGATTGTTTTGTAATTTTATATTCCAATGCTTTTTTAATATTTCTACTATCACTTCTTAAAGTAGTAATCACCTATTCTTTTGTGGTCATAAAATGAAGAATCCTTACCTTTTTTTCACAATATTCAACAATTTTATAACAGGTTGTGAGGATATCATGTCTAGACAGTTCTATTTCATCAAATACAAACTTTGAAAGCTGCTTCTGCAGAACCTCCAACTTTTTGCTGTCTTCTTCATCGATCCATAGTCCTTCCGTAATACACACATCTGCTAGTTTGTTAATAGATTGAGCCGTCCAGTTTAAGCCGGCTGAAGAAACGGTTTTTGTAAGTAAATCATTTTTTATAGCTAGAATAACTTGACACACATGGGTATAGGCATCAACTTTCTTTTGGATAAATGCTTTGCGAAGCTCTTGTTTGTATTGCTCTTTCGACATCACTATAGCTACGACAGACGTAATGAATGTTCCTGCCAGCGCGATGAGCGACCCTATCAAAATTCCTATCAGTTCTCCTGACAAAACGTTCACCTCTTTAAAGGTATTTCTATATGCTATGAGAATAAAGGAAATGATATGAGGTAAACACCATGTAAAAACAGCCCTAACTTAGAAAAGTTAGGGCTGAAACACTAAAATATGATGGGAACCAAATTAGATAATACGACTTGTAATAATTCCTTCAATTTGACCAATTTTTTCTTCTAGCTCAGGCACAATCTCGTCACTTACTTGATTGTCAATATCGATCATTGTATACGCATATTCACCGCGGCTTCTGTTCACCATATCTGCGATGTTTAAATTGTAGTTTGAGAATACTTGCGTAAGTTGTCCTACCATATTCGGCACGTTGTGATGGAAAGCAGCTACGCGTTTTTTCCCAGTGTAAGGAAGAGATGCATTCGGGAAGTTCACTGAGTTTTTAACGTTTCCTGTTTCCAAGAAATTTTTCACTTGACGTGCTGCCATTACCGCGCAGTTTTCTTCTGATTCTTGAGTTGATGCCCCTAAATGAGGAATTGGCACAACATTTTTCATGTTCAAGACATTTTGATTTGGGAAATCTGTAATGTATCGGCCAACTTTTCCACTTTCAAGAGCAGCTTTCATATCTTCTTCGTTTACAAGCTCACCGCGTGAGAAGTTCAAGATATGAACATCTGGTTTCATGATGCTAAACGTTTCTTTATTGAAAACACCTTTTGTATCGTCCGTTAATGGAACGTGAACCGTAATATAGTCAGATGCTGCAAATAGTTCTTCTAGAGACATTGCACGCTGTACGTTGCGAGACAAATTCCAAGCTGTATTAACAGAAATGAATGGATCAAAACCAATTACGTCCATATCTAAATCAAGCGCATCGTTTGCTACAAGAGCACCAATTGCACCTAAACCAATAACGCCTAACGTTTTACCTTTGATTTCTTTTCCAACAAACTGTTTTTTGCCTGCTTCAACTAACTTAGGAATTTGATCACCTTGGCCGTCTAATCCTTTTGTCCATTCAACTCCAGCAAATAAGTTACGAGAAGAAGCCATAATTGTAGTTAAAACCATTTCTTTTACTGCGTTTGCATTAGCTCCTGGCGTATTAAATACAACGATACCTTGCTCCGTGCAAGCGTCCACTGGTATATTATTAACCCCTGCTCCAGCTCGTGCAATAGCTTTTAAATTTTGGTCAAATGCCATGCTGTGCATGTTAAAGCTACGCACGACAATCGCATCTGGGTTTTCGCTGTCATTGTCAATTTGATAACCTTCTTGATTAAAAACATTTAGACCTTTTTGTGCAATGTTGTTTAATGTTTTGATTGTTTGTACTTTTTCCAATGTTAATGTGCTCATTTTGTACTCTCCTCTGATTATCATCGTAGTTTTACATGTTTTTACCTTTGAATAAAGGAACTTCGTTTTTAATTTTTTTAAAAGTCTGGTTTTTTAGCCTACATGTCTGGTAACTTCTATATCCTCTCCCCCTAAACAGAAAGAGGTAAGAGATATGTATTAATCCCTTACCTCTGCCCAGGCGAACGGCTACGTCACTATATGCTTCCTCACGGTTATCCGCGTTTCGCCAGTCACATATAGTCTTTGAAATTAAGTATATTCTAGCAAACTCTTTCAGAACGTTCAACCTTTTTTTAAAAGTTTGCTTTTTTCAGTCTAATTTTTAATCTCTTTAGTGAATCTCCTAATATATTGACAAATACCCTAATACATGTTAAATAAGAAGAGTGATTAGCACTCTATCCACTCAAGTGCTAATTGTTTTACAAGCCCTATTTGGAAAGGAGAACTTCTTATGTCAAAAAAAGAATTCAAAGCCGAATCAAAGCGATTATTAGAGATGATGATTAATTCCATCTATTCTCAAAAAGAAGTATTTTTGAGAGAACTTCTATCAAATTCAAGCGATGCAATCGATAAAATTTATTACAAAGCTTTAACAGACGACTCCTTGCGTTTTAACAAAGAAAGCTATTACATAAAAGTAACACCAGATAAAACTAACCGTATCTTAACCATTACGGATACTGGGATTGGCATGACGCAAGAAGAGCTTGAAAGCAGCTTGGGCACAATTGCGCGAAGCGGTTCCCTTGCGTTTAAAAACGAAAATGAAACAAAGGACGGGCACACGATTATCGGCCAATTCGGCGTTGGGTTTTACGCAGCGTTTATGGTGGCAGATGTCGTAACGGTGATTAGTAAAGCGTTAGGCAGCGGTGAAGCCTATAAATGGGAATCTACTGGTGCCGATGGTTATACAATCGAACCTTGCGAAAAAGAAACGGTTGGGACTCAAATCATTTTAAAAATTAAAGAAAATACAGAAGATGAAACATATGATGAGTATCTAGAAGAGTATCGTTTAAAAGAGATCATTAAAAAGTATTCAGACTTTATCCGCTACCCGATTAAAATGGACATAACGGAAAAACGTCCTAAAGAAGGTTCTGATAACGAGCTAGAAGATTATACAGAAGAGCAAGTTATCAACAGTATGGTACCGATCTGGAAGAAAAATAAAAATGAATTGACTTCAGAAGACTATGAGCAGTTTTATTCAGAAAAGCGCTACGGATTTGATAAACCGCTCACTCACCTTCATATTAATGTGGATGGAACGATTCGCTACAATGCCATTTTATTTATTCCAGAAAATAGTCCGTTTGACTACTACTCAAAAGAATTTGAAAAAGGGCTTGAACTGTATTCAAACGGCGTCTTAATTATGAATAAATGTGCAGACCTTCTTCCAGATTACTTTAGCTTTGTAAAAGGTATGGTAGATTCTGAAGATTTATCTCTTAATATTTCACGTGAAATTTTGCAGCAAGACCGCCAGCTTCAGCTGATTGCCAAAAACATCGGCAAGAAAATCAAAAATGAATTAAAAAGCTTGCTTAAAAACGAACGTGAAAAGTTCGAGAAGTTTTATAAATCATTTGGCCGCCAGCTGAAGTACGGCGTTTACAGTGACTTTGGCAGCAACAAAGACGTATTAAAAGACCTGCTTTTATTCTATTCTTCTACAGAGAAAAAGCTCGTAACACTAGATGAGTATGTATCGCGCATGCCTGAGGATCAAAAGTATATCTATTATGCATCAGGCGAATCGTACGACCGAATTGAAAAACTTCCTCAAGCAGAATTGGTTGCAGATAAAGGGTACGAAATTCTGTATTTTACAGAAGATATCGATGAATTTGCCATTAAAATGTTAATGACGTACGAAGAAAAAGAATTTAAATCTGTTTCAAGCAGTAACTTAGGGATTGAAGCAGAAGAAGAACAGATCAATGAGTCTGAGGAAAGAGAAAATAAAGAGCTATTTGACTATATGAAAAAAGCTTTGGCGGGAAAAGTAGGAGATGTGCGCGCGTCTAAACGTTTAAAAACACATCCCGTTTGCTTATCAGCTGATGGTGAAGTAACGATTGAAATGGAGAAAATTTTAAGTGCTATGCCTGATAATCAGCATGTAAAAGCAGAGAAAGTGTTAGAAATTAACGTAAATCATGATGTATTCGCTTCTTTAAAAGATGCATTTGAAAGTGATAAAGGGAAATTAGACCTTTATACAAATTTATTATATAACCAAGCTCTTCTAATTGAAGGCTTATCTATTAGTGATCCCGTTGAATTCACAAATGATATTTGTAAAATCATGATATAAAAATCAGGCGCAGAATCATTCTGCGCCTGATTATATGTATGGCATAATAAAAGTAGTTATATAGTAAGAAGCGATAAAAATGGGTACGGGCAGTTCTTCTATTACTCTTATTGAGTGTTTGCCTTCTTTAAAATGAAAAAGGTCTGATTTAAACTCTGCGACTTTTTCTCTTTTTTGATTAAAAATACACGCTTCCTCTGCGGCTTCATGACTGCTTAACATGTAGACGTTATTTCCCCATCTAATTTCTTGTTGTCCTTCGTTTTTAATTATTCCTTTACCTAATAGATCCCCCACTGTTTTTCCATTTTATTTTATCACCCACCGGTGTTTTTTCACGTGATCAATAAGCACCGTTCTTCCTTCCCATTGAACTTGTAAATGTACCTTTAAGCCGCAGGAAAAGATAGGAAACCAAGAAATAGAATCTAAAACTGGAAGTCCATCACGAGTTAAAAATCAATACTTTTAGTCCACATATTTTTATGCATTCTCTTAAGTTGTCCGACGTTTTCTCCATTTTCATTTGTAACTGCTACGGTCTTCCCCGCTGATTTAAAATAGGGAAGATAAAAAATATATTCTTGCATATAAGCCTCCAAAGATTCTGCACTTCATATTAACAGCGTGTACATAGTTATGTTTCTATCTTTCATATATTTCGTTTGTTTCTTTTGATTTCTTCCTTTGTTTAAATTGGCTTTGATTTTCTTTTAAATGCTTTAGTAAAGCAACAATCAAGAAACTAACAATCACAAGAAGAAGCCAAGAGCTAATTTTACTTATATGAACCATTGTCCACTGCTGCTGTTGATCTGGATACTGCCATGCCCCGAAAAATGTTGCGATATTTTCAGCGATCCAAATGAAAAAGCCAATCAGTACAAAAGACAGTGCTACAGGCATGCGATATGTACGTTTGTTAACCGTAAAATATACAAAAGTTCGATAAAAAATAAGTAAAGTAAAAAGTTTTAAAAACCAGCGGAAGTCGTAAATAAAATGATGCGTGAAAAAATTAAGGTAAATAGCCATACTTAGTATACTGACGATCCACGTAGAAGGCCAATTCGTAAGCTTTAATTCAAGCCTTCTCCACACTTGGCACATGTAGCTGGCTACACTAGCATACATAAATCCGCTGTACAGCGGAACACCCCAGACTTTAGTGAAAGCTTTTTCTGGATAGCTCCATGATCCCATATGAACTTTGTAGAGTTCTAACGCTAGTCCAATTAAATGAAATACTGCGATGACTTTTACTTCATCAAGCGTTTCTCGTTTAAACATCACCATTAAAACTTGAGTTCCTAGACAGACTAATAAAATAAGGTCATATCTGGAAATAAACGGTACTTCAATTATTTTTGTCATGGCCAATGTAAGAAAAATGATAACAGGAAAAACACAAGATTTTGCTTGTTCTAAACCAAAATAGATTAATTGCTTCATTGTAACATCCTATCTTTATAGTATTCCTTAGTATTTTCACAGAAATGATTCCCTGAAAATTATTGCAGATTTTTCAAATTTATTCAATAAGCATCTCCGCTGTTTTTGTAACTAAACTATCATACCCAGCGGAGATTCGTTTTCTCCGTTAACTTTTCAAAAAATCGGTTACTCTCTGTACATAGCGCTCTTTATCATAAGATAAGTACAGATAACTGGTTAACTGTACAGGCTCCCCAAAGAAAAAACGTTCATACAGCGTTTCTCTTGTGCCAAACGGACTCATAGTTAAATCCCACGCTAGTCGAAAAAGCTTAATTCGATCTTCTGCCCCTCTTGTTTTAGCTTGCAAATAACGCGTAATATCTTCTTTAACCAATGAGCGGCACGTATTTTCTGTTGGTATTGCCATTAGTCCGCTTGCACCTAAAAGCTGGATAATCTCTGTAAAGGTAGGATATGTTTTTGAAAATATATTTGCGGCAATACGAAGTGTAGTTTCATTCGGACGCATGTATCCCCATGGATCAATCTCCGCTTCTTCTTCTGCTTTCATCACGAGGGCTTTCATCGTTTCTAACGCAATAATAAGCTCCGTTGCTTTTTCTCGCACATGCGGATAGTCCGTAATGTTAATGGTCTCAATCAGAGATTGTACAATCCCTAATACAAACTCTGTTTTGACAATTCTCCTTGAACTTACTTGATGCAGAGCAAAAGCTGAGAAGGAACTAGAAGAAAGAAATGTATTTGATACGTCTACATTTTCATAGAAAAACACGCGGTTCCACGGTACTAATACATGGTCAAAGACAACAATTGTATCCATTTCTTCAAATCTAGAACTTAATGGATAATCAAACGTCGAATCTTTTCCTGCAAATGATTCTCTACAAATAAATTTAATTCCTTTTGTATTACTTGGAATCGAAAAAGCAAATCCTTTTTCTTTTCCTTGAATGCCCCCTGAAGACAGTACGAGTAGCTCATCCGTCATTCCACCCTGTGTAGCAAGCAGTTTCGCGCCTTGGATAACGATTCCCTCATTGTTTTTATCAACTATTTTTGCTGCTATCGGTTCGTCGTTTTGCTCGTAATAAAATTGGATTCGATTGACTTGAGGATCGATGAATGTATGAGTGAGCGATAAGTCGTGCTCTCTCACATATTCATAATAAGAAATGATGTTTTCAGGAAAGCAATTTTCTGTTCCTCTCAGGAGTTCTGCAGAGGATGCAAAAGCCATCAATACGGTATTCATATAATCTGGACTTCTTCCCATCATACCATGGGTTAATTGCGCCCATTGCTGAGTCATCTCTCGTCTTTTTTTTAACTCTTCTTTTGTTTTAGGCTGTAAATAAGATGTACCAACGAATTTCTTAGAAGCCGGAGATTGGTATGTCATGATATCTTTGATTTTTTTATCATGCTGAAGATCATAAAGCTTAGCTTGACTGTTAATGGCTCCTTTAAAAGCCGGATGTTCTGATATATCGCCTGTTACGAGCTTGCCATCAACCCATACATTTGCTTTTAATTGATTAATTCTCTCTACGTATTGCTTCCCATTAATTGCTGACATACTCCCACTCCCAGACTTTCGATGAATATTTTCACCTATTGCATTTTTATCATATTACGATGTCTTTTCCATGTTTCCTTCATACATCACAGCTTTGAGCATAAAAAAAGAAGGTCACAGTCACCTTCTTTTTTTGATTTATTTATATTGAATATCATTTCTTAGGGATTCAACTTTACTTAATGCTTGGTCAATATCAGACTCTTCAACATTAAAGTGAGCAAGTGCATCGTGAAGGTGCTTAGCAATTGCATTAAAATGTTCGGGTTGAATATTCATATTTGTATGTGCTTTGGCCATCGACTTTCCTGAATATTGATTCGGGCCACCTAAGGCAAAACTTATAAACTTGGCTTGATGTCGACGCTGTTTATCCATGTCCGTATGCTCGAAAAAGTGACTGACCGTTTCGTCTTTTAATACGAGTTCAGAATAAAAATAATCAACTACTTTTTCAATAGCTTCTTGTCCGCCCACTTTTTCATACAATGTTTGTTCCAAAACAATTCCTCCTTTTGTACCTTTCCCCATTATTACCCAACAGAAGTGTTCATATTCTTTAAAAGGCTTCTTTATGGAAATTCGTTGCCCACATATTTTATTCCTCTTCCACATAAAGAATAAAATGTAAAGAAGTGAACACAATGTAAAGGAATTGTAGAAGCTGCATGTAAAATCTCTCGTTACTGGTCTTTAGGAATCATTACATTTTGATAAGCGCTTATCTAATATACGTAAGTATAAGCCGGCACGCCTTTTACTCCTACTCGGCATGAAAAAAGAGAGCCGGCAGCTTCTTCGTATTTTTCTTCTTCTTTAGCTGTGGTGATAAATAAGGTTTGTAAATCGTCTCCTCCAAATGTACAGCAGGTTACATTGGAAACAGGAAGATGAATAGATTCTATAATTTCTCCTTTATCTGGATCTACACAAATAACTTTGGAACCTCCCCAAAGCGCTACCCATAATCGGTCGTGTTCATCAATTGTCATTCCATCAGGAAACCCGTCCATATCTGAAAGGTCAATCACCACTTTTTCATCTTCGAGCCTTGTTGTTTCTTTCGAAAATGAATAAGACATAATTTTATTTTTCGGTGAATCGACTAGAAAGAATTTGTCTCCTGTTCGATTCCAAGCTAGCCCGTTTGACACGCTTAATCCTTCTTTAGCACTCTTAATTACACCTTTTTCATCTACTACGTACAGCTGGGCTTTTCCTTCTTCATCTTCTTCACTCATCGTTCCAATCCAAAAGCGATTATATGGATCACATTTCCCGTCATTAAAACGCATGGTTTTTTCAAGAGTATCTAAACGGATATACTCTTCATGATTCTTTTTGTTTTTATCAACCAAAAGCAGCTGATTATGGGTGGAGACAATCAATTTTGAATGATTGGTTTTAGAAACGCTTGTAACGACTGAAGGAAGAGTAATATCTTCTAAGGTTGTCGTTTTTGGATCGTACGTAAGAAGCTTTTTATCTAAGATGTCTACTAGTACTAATTTTTGATTTTCTTCATCCCATAGGGGTCCTTCAAGCAAACGGCCATCGTACTTTTTTTCAATTTTTGCTTCCATTTTTAAGCTCCTTTTTCGTTTTTATGTACAACCATTTTTTTATAATCGCTTTCTCAAAAAAATATTCTTTTAAACAAATTAAAAAAGCTAGGAATATCTTTCCTTTTTCATAAATACCCGTTGTATGACATTCTTTAAACACCAGGTTCTAAGAGAATCTTTTCATAAAAAAAGCAGCACGCTTTGTATAGCGTGCTGCTTTTTTTATTATAAAGTTACGTGTTCTTTTTCAAGCTCTTTAACACGTGCTGCAAACTCTTCTTCTGTTAAACCGTGTTCTTTTACATAGCGGTTACGAGGGCTCACTCGGCATTCATGTGAACAAGCGCGTAAATATTTGTGTTCATTTTCTTCAGAAGCTAAGATTTTCTTATTGCATTCTGGATTTGCGCAGTTAACATAGCGTTCACAAGGCTCGCCGGTAAAGTGGTCTTTTCCGACAATCACATGCTCTTTTTGGTTAACTGGTACGCTGATGCGCTCATCAAATACATAGCACTGACCGTCCCATAGTTCACCTTGTACTTCAGGATCTTTTCCGTATGTTACAATACCTCCGTGAAGCTGGCTTACATCTTCGAAACCTTCTTCAAGAAGCCATCCAGAGAATTTTTCACAGCGAATACCGCCTGTGCAGTACGTTAAGATTTTTTTATCTTCAAACTGATCTTTGTTGTCGCGAATCCATTCAGGAAGCTCACGGAAGTTTCGAATATCCGGACGAACAGCTCCTCGGAAGTGACCTAAATCGTATTCATAATCGTTTCTTGCATCAATTACGACCGTATTCTCATCTTGCATCGCTTCATAAAATTCTTTTGGGCTTAAGTAATTACCCGTTACGCGAAGAGGATTCACATCTTCTTCTAGTCGAAGAGTTACTAATTCTTTGCGGTGACGCACGTGCATTTTTTTGAACGCATGTTCATCTGCTTCGTCTATTTTAAATACAATACCTTCAAAACGAGGATCATTTTTCATCGTTTCCATGTATTTATCTGTTTGTTCAACTGTTCCTGATACCGTTCCATTGATCCCTTCAGCCGCAATTAAAATGCGTCCTTTCAATTCAAGCTCTTTACAAAATGCCAAGTGCTGAGCTGTGAACTCTTCAGGATTTTCAATTGGTGTGTACAAATAATATAGTAGTACTTGATATGGTTTTCTTTCAGTCATGTTGCTTCTTCCACCTATCTGTTTATATTTGCAAGATATAATGCATGTAGGTCGGTTATTGTGAACCGAATTGATGGTAACAATTCATTACTTAAAGGTACATTACGACAAAAACAACATCCTTTTTATAAGGATGCTTCTATCTAAAAAGTATTACAGTGAATGATTGTTTCAAAAACATACAGTATTTAAGCCTGTAATAGTATAACATATCAAAGCGTTCACTTCTAGGATTTGTTCTTCAATAAAAATTTTATTGACTCGATACGTTCTACATGAATTTTCCCGCGCATACATGATGAGATATAAATCTTTGAGGTGGGGGGCGAAAATGATGCCTTTTTATACATTAAAAGACGGTGCAACTTTGTACTATGAACAACAAGGGGAAGGAACACCTATTATTTTCATTCACGGAGTTTGGATGAGCAGTCGTTTTTTTCATAACCAGCTTTCTTTTTTTTCAAAACAGTATCTAACTATTCTTTTGGATTTAAGAGGACATGGAAATTCAAGTCATACTCCATATGGCCATACAATTTCCACTTATGCTCGTGATGTGCATGAGTTTATAACCACTCATCAATTAAAAGACGTCATATTAGTAGGCTGGTCGATGGGTGCTTTTGTTGTGTGGGAATATTTGAAACAATTTGGTCAAGAAAATGTAAAAGGGAATATTATTGTAGATGAAATGGCTTCAGACTTTAAATGGCCCGACTTTCCGATCGGTGCATTTGATTTACCTGCGCTTATTTCGCTTATGCAGGGTATTCAGCTTGATCGATCAAGTACATTAAAAAATTTTATTCCGCTTATGTTTAAGGATGAATTAACTGAAGAAGATAAACATTGGATTATGAAAGAAGTAACGAAAATGCCTGAGTCAATAGCCAGTGCTATTTTGTTTGATCAATCCATTGTGGACTATCGAGATTTTCTCCCGTTTATTACAATCCCTACCTTACTGTGCTTTGGAAAAGAAGAAAAACTCATTCCGGTAGCAGCTGGAAGACATATTCAAAAGCTGGTTTCAGGTTCTGTACTTGAAGTTTTTGAGAACAGCTGCCACTGCCCTTTTCTTGAAGAAAGCGATCGATTTAACAAAGTTGTGAGCAACTTTATCGAACATATCTAATTTACAAACTTAAAGAAGCAGCGCTTTAGCTACGCTGCTTCTTTACATGAAACCTTTTATGCATTTATGTATTGCTTTAGGGTAATAAAATCTCGCGTCCGTCATAGGCAAAGCTTACGTTTTCATCTGAGAGCATCTCGGCGTGCTTTCGGATATCGATATCATGTGATAAATGAGTAAACACCATGTTTTTTGCCTGTAGCTTCGCTTTGATCTCCATTGCCTCTGTCACGTCATATACGGATCTTTTTTCTTTTTGAAGATATTCTTTCCAGAAAGATGTACCAAATATCAGTAAATCTAAGTGGTAAAAGGGCTGCCACTGTTCTTTTGTCACATTAAAAGAATCGGATACATACGCCCAGCGTTCGCCTTGTTTTTGATGAACCACAATGCCGTAGGAATGACCGTTAAATCCGTGATTTACTTTATGAAACGTAATCGTTGTTTCTCCACTATCCCATTTTAACGTTCCTTTAAAGGTAAGCCCTTTTCTTTTTGCGAGATAAGGAAATCTTTCGGTTAACTCGCTGATGACTTCAGGCGCTCCTACGACTTCTGTATTTACATTATTCCAATAGCATAAGTCAGCTAAATCTCCTAAACCAGCCACATGATCATTGTGAGGATGCGTAATAAATACAGTAGAAGGGATTTTTTTGTTATTGTATAAATGAAATTGATGTTTAAAATCAGGTGATACGTCAATCAAAAACACGTTACCGTCCATTGTAAACTGTGCACTAGGCCTTGTGCGCTGATTTAATTGATCTTTTTGTGTACATACTTTACAGTCACATAATAATCGAGGCACTCCTTGAGCATCGCTCGTCCCGTAAAATAAAAGCTTGTTCATTGCTCTGTTTCCCCCTTTTTTCTTCTAAAGGTCTATCTTTTTATTTCAAGAAATGTCCTATGTTGTTCTGCATCTTTCTTTTATTTGTCCTTCTAGAATAAAACCAGCTTTTATGTAAAACAGCCAGTCTTTTTAACGACTGGCTTTGCTATATTCCCTATAAAAAACGTTTTTATGCTTTTTCTATTGATTTCCTTCTTCATCTCTTTCAACAATATGCTGAAGAATAGATAATTTGTTCGTCCAAAATTGCTCGTAGTAAGAAAGCCAATCTTGTACTTCTTTTAAAGGCTCTGGCTGAAGATAATACACTTTTTCTCTGCCTTTTTTCTGTCCATGGACTAAGTCTGCTTCTGAAAGTATATGAAGATGCTTGACAATAGCGGTACGGCTTATTGAAAAATGAGACGTTATTTCTGAAATAGGCAATTCTTTTTCAGAAAGCAGCTCAAGTACTTTTCTTCGAGTAGGATCAGCAATGGCTTGAAAGATATCATGCTTGGGAGCTGATGAAGTCATTTAGTTTTCAACAATCTTTCGAAGTTTTTCATTTACGAGACTAATCCACCCGTAGCTCATTCTATCTCGTACTACTGAACTCTTTTCGTTTGCTTTTTCAAGAAGTGTTTCAGCTTCTTTCCACCCGCTATGAATAAGCGTAAATTCAGTTCGATTACCCATTTCTTTTAAGGTAAACGAAACGACCCATCCATCCGTATCCCAAGAGAAAGAAAGATAGTTTGGTGCATCTATTTCTAACACTTTACACGGAGATGGTCCAAAAGGCGATTGCAAATGAAATTCATATCCTACCTGAGGCTGAAAATCATTAGGCATGAACCATTGTTGGAGCCCTTCTGCGGTTGCTACTTTATCCCAAACTTTTTGAATCGGCGCGTTAAATATTATCGTCTGTTTTACATCTTCTACTACACTTTTATCATTCATCGTTATCTTCATTCTCCTTTTTAAAAAATAACACCAAAAAGTTTTATATAAAAATAATATAACACCTTTTGGTTTCATGTCAATTCCTCTTTTGAAAAATAAAATCCTTCAATACATTTCCGTTCTTTGATAAAGAGATTTGTTATAATGCTGAATGAGTGCATTTTGTTATATTTCAAATATATCTTTTAAACGATGCTTCGTCCGCTTTGTGCCAATGCATAATGAATGCCGTGCTGCAATGTTTGAAAACAATCATATTTTGATAAATCAATATGGGTCTCTGATATAACTAACCCTAAGTCAGCAGAAATTCCTACTAAAATTGTTTTCGTACCAATCAGGGACGCTGCTGCACCTAATTTTTCAATAAGACTTGCCGTATATTCAGTAAGTTCTTTATCCAATCCGGTTAAATCCAGCACAAGATAATTAGCCTGATGTTTTGGGAGGTTATTTAATGTATTGACAATCAAATCTTCCGTTCGATCCTCGTCGTATTTGCCAATCAAAGGAACGACGACTATGCCTTCCAAAACCGGAATAATAGGAGAAGAAAGCTTTTTAATAAGATCTTTTAACTCTGCTGTTTTTTCTGCTACAACGTTTTGCAAATGTTCTATTTTCTGCGCTTCTTTTCTTCTGGCTAATTGATGAATATTTTGAGTGATATCAATGTTGGAAGGGAAGTATTCTACTGTGGTGCATTCATGCCCTTCTATTTGATGTTGAATCACCTTGTACCAAATATTTGTTCCGAATAGTCCTGTAAAAATCCCTGCATAATGGGCCGGAAGAAAATTTCCTCCCTTTGTTTTCTTTTGCGCAACGTTAATTTTATGTTCCCAACTGTCTTTTAATTCAGCAGATAGAGTTTTACTTTCAGGATTTAAATATTTGATAGTAGTTTTTCCCCATCCAGCCGAAGCGTATGTATTGGTAATTAACTCAGCCGCTTCAAAAACCGTTACGCCTTTCATATTTTGAAAGTACTCTCCTACTACTAATCCCTGTCGGAAACCAGTGGTTTCCAGTACTACAGAAGCTGCCTCTTCTCCAGATATTTCTTCGATTGTGTCAAACAATGTTTTCATCGCAGAAGAAATCCAAAAAAGGATCGCATCTTCTCCTTCAAAGCTAAATTGTCCTTTTTCTAAATCCCAAGCAAAACTAAGACCACCTATATCAATATTCTTTTTTTCACCCATGGCGGAATCTCCTTTTTATAAAGTTCTTACCTTCTTTATATTTTATCTTATGTTGAAGAAGCTGGTAATAAAAATTGTTGCATATTTTCTATTGCTTGTCTAACCATTACCCATGTTTTCAATTAATAGAAAAGAAAGGTAAATGCTATAGAACTTTGAATTCGCCAACCTTTCTTTCTTTTGTATCAAACATACATGATAAAAAGGAATAAAAGCAAATTGTAATATAACATCACATTACGTTATAATATAATTATATTCAAAAGAAAGTATTTAGAAAAGAGGAGGAAAAAGATGAAGCTAAATACTCATAGCTCTACGCCTTTATATATGCAGTTAAAACAGGCTATTACAGAAGATATTAATAAAGGAGTTTATACTCCGGGTGAAAAACTTCCAATTGAAACGGATTTGTGCGATATATACGGAGTAAGTCGGATTACGGTAAGAAAAGCCGTATTAGATTTAGTAGAAGAAGGCCTTCTGATACGTCAGCAAGGAAAAGGAACCTTTGTTCAATATCCAAAAGCTAAGAGAGAGCTGTTTGCCGTTAATGGACATACAGAGTATATGTCGGAATTAGGGAAAGTACCGCAGACTAAAATTTTGTCTTTTGGTATAAAACCTGTAAAAGCTCATGTGGCAAAGATGTTATCAATCCCTCCAGAAAGTGAAGTCCTTGAACTGCAGCGCATCCTGTATTATGACGACCAGCCTCTTACCTTAGAAATTTCTCACTACTCCTTAGAATTGTTACCACACTTAGATCAGCACGTCCATAATTCAGTTTCAATGTACGATACTATAAAAAATAAGTACAATATTGCTCCGGTTCATAATAAAAAATTATTGAACATGGTATTTGCAAACGTGGATGAAGCAAAACATTTAGAATGTGAAGTCGGAGAGCCGCTGTTTAAAGTGGAAAAAGTGGCGTATGATGCACAAAAAAGACCGATTCATTCATCTTTTCTACACTACCCTGCGAATCGCGTTACGTTCACTATAGACAGTTCTAATTCTTAATAAAATAGCGCCTTGCTTTAAAAGCAAAGGCGCTATTTTATTCATTTTAAAACCATCGCACAGTCTGCATTATATTCTTTTCCATATCCAAATGCTCCGTAATTCTGACAGGTTTGTGATGCCACCAATGATCCATTATGGAGGGCTTTGGCTATGTTTTTTTCTGGTAGGTAAGAAGAAAGAAAACCAGCTATAAAAGAATCTCCAGCCCCAAGCGTATCCACTACATTTGTAGGAATTATAGGCTGTTTAAATAATTGGTTTTCGACTGATAATAAAGCTCCCTCTTCTCCTCTTGTCACGCATACGACACTGGTTCCTAACAAGTGTACTCGCTTTATTAAATTCATACACTCTTCTTCTGGCAGGCTGCTTCCTGAGAAAAATGCATAGCTGATATATGGACATACTTGCTGTAAATATTCCTCATCGTATCTCGTAGAAAAATCAAAGGAAATATCAACAACTTTATGTAACAGTGGAAGGTCAGATTCTAAATGACTAAAAATGCTCGTATGAAGAAGATCGTGCTGACGAATATAGGTTAAATCCGATTCATTCAGCATTAGTTTTAATCTAGATTGAACGCCCCCTTTATTTGATCCTACAAAAATCCGATCACCTTGTTCATCAAGTGTTACAACCGCCATTCCATTCTCCCCTACAGCTCTTCTTACTCTGCTAATATCCATCTTTTCTTGCTGCAGAGTATTGACTACATGCTCTGCAGATTCGTCATTCCCCACGATTCCCATATAGGAAGACTGATGATTGCTCAATCTATTATAAAATACGGCCACATTTAGTGCGTTGCCGCCTGGATAGATCTTTCCTTGGTCTTTATAGTAATCTACTACATTATCCCCTACTCCAATTAGTTTCATCTGCTTATCCTCCTATTATTTAACACTCCCGTTAGCAATGCCACGGATAAAATATTTTTGCATAAATAAAAACAACATAACAATCGGTGCTGCTGAAATGGTCAGTCCAGCTAGTAATACCCCCCAATCTGTTTGCAAAGCGTCTCTAAATTGCATTAATCCTGCTGGGATTGTACGCAAACTGTCGTCGTCGATAAAGATAATGGCAAACATAAATTCATTCCATGTGTAGTAAGCTGTCAAAATTGTCGTTGTTAATAAAATGGGCGTGCTCATTGGAATGAAAATCCGAAATAAAATCCCCAAGCTTGTACATCCATCTAACCGAGCTGCTTCCTCCAGTTCTTTTGGAATCGAAAGAAAATAAGCTCGAATTAACAAGATGGTTAAAGGAATTCGATAAGCAACATAAGGCAGAATCAGTGCCAAGTGTGTATTATAGATTCCAAGTTTTTGAATAATGCTATACAAAGGAATTAAACTTACCTGAGGAGAAAGCATAAGCCCTCCGAGACATATAATAAGGACAAAAGCTTTTCCTTGAAACTCAAAGCGTGATAGCCCATAAGCTCCTAACGCACTGACCAGGACCGTCAAAAAACAAGACGCGCCCGTGACGATCACACTGTTTAAAAAGTAAGAAGATATTCCGCTTTTCCACGCTGTCACATAATTTTCAATTAGCCAAGTATGGGGCATAGACCAGCTGTGAGTAAAGATTTCATCCGTGCTTTTAAAAGAACTTATAATCATCCAAAGCAAGGGATACGCAATGACGATAAAATAGATGATCAATCCGACATATACTATCGTTACACCTGTGTACCTCTTCTTTTTTCTTTCTTTAGTGGCTGTATTGACAACATTAGGTAAGGTGACATTTGTTTTAGGCATCTGCATCAAGCGTCTTCCTTTCCTGTTTTAAATGCTTTCATTTGAACAAGAGAAATCAACAGCGTAATAATTAAAATGACAGTAGCAATTGAGGAAGCGTAGCCCATCATATCTTTCGAAAAGGCTGTTTTGTATAAATACGTACTTAGGACTTCAGATGATGTACCCGGTCCGCCTCCAGTTAAAATATAAGGTTCATTAAATACTGTAAAAGCACCAGTGAGCGTTAAAATAACAGCAACAAATGTCATTTCTTTTGTTTGCGGTACAGTAATATGAAAGAACATTTTAAATTTATTAGCGCCGTCTATTTCAGCTGCTTCATACAATTCAGGTGAGATTTTTTGTATCGCTACAATATACAGCATGGCGATATAGCCGATAGACTGCCACTGAGATACAGCAATAACTGCATAAATAGCTGTATTACTGTCTCCTAGCCAAGGTTTTGCCAATGAGTCTAATCCGACCATTTTGAGCACTTGATTTAGAAGCCCTACTTCAGGGTTGTAAAAAAAAGTAAACAACAAGGCAATAACGGTCATCGAGACGACTACTGGTAAAAAATAAACCGTTCGAAAAAAAGGAGAAAACTTTCGAATAAGTTTATCTTCTAAAACGGCAGCCACAATTAGACCGCCTCCCACTTGAAAAATAATTGAAATGACCGCATAAAGAATATTATTTTTGAGTGCCTGATAAAAAACAGGGTCTTTAAATAAGTGCACATAATTATCTATTCCTACAAAAACTTTGTCTGGTGAAAATGTGCTCCACTCATAAAGACTATCCCAAATATTCTGAAAAATAGGGATATACACAAGTAGTAAAAAAGCAAAAGCAGGAAAAAGATATAAATAAGGGGTTAGCTTATTGCGTTTTAACATCGCTTTTTCACTTCCTTACTTTTTAGATTCAGCACGAACACTCGCTGCAGCTTTTTGCACATCTTTCATTACTTCTTTAGGGGTTTTATCACCATTTAGCATAAGCTGAGCCCCTGTTAAATAAGCATCTGCAATTCGAGCATCGATTGCCATATCAAACCATGGAGCCATCTCTTTGGCTTGTAAAATATTATCTACTGCTTCTAATTGCTCCGGTGTTGAATTACTGCTGTTAGCTGTATCATTTACTGCACTGTATTTCCCTACTTCTTTTACTAGCTTTTCACCCATTTGTTTTGATGTTAAAAATTCAAGAAATTCCATCGCTTCTTTTGGATGTTTTGTTTTAGAAGAAATCATAAACCCTTCAGGTGATCCTGTTAAATTAGTAGCATTTCCTTTTCCATCCTCTACTTTAGGAAAATTAAACATGCCAATCTTAAATTTCGTTGGACCGAAAAGCTTAATTTCAGCGGTTTCAGCATAAAACATAGCTGCTTTTCCATTTGAAAATTGTTGTCTTGCATATTCATGATCAATCGAATTTGTATTTTTATTAAAGTAAGGAACTAATTCTTCTAATTTTTCTAGAGCTTTTACATAGCCTTTATCCGTGAATGTCCCAGTTTTTGAATTATAGTCTTTTGAAAGAACGTCAGGCTTTATCATGCGCTGATTTAAGGTTCCTACGTAGTGAGAAATGGTCCATGTATCCTGGCTTCCAAATTCTAAAGCTGTATAATGCTTCTTTTTTAACACGCTTAAAACATTTAGTAGCTCGTTCCAGTTTGTAGGCGCTTTTAATCCTAATTTATCGAAGATATCTTTGTTGTAAAAAAACATTTTCCCATCCATTGTGACAGGAACACCGTAAATTTTCTTATTAACGGTATATGGTTTAATTTGAGATTGAACAAGCTTGGAAGACCACGCTGAATCCTTCTTATAATAAGAGGTTAAATCTAAGGCTTTGTTTCCTCTGACAAATTGTCTAGCAAACTCATCGCTCCAAGAAAAGTACACATCAGGAGGGGTATTAGTGCCTGTCATAACTTTAATTTTGTCTTTATATGAATCGTTTAAGACCGCTTCTGTTTTAATATCAATATCAGGGTGCTGTTTTTCAAATTCTTTTACAACTTCTTCAAAGTAGCTTTTTTCAGGTTCTTTTGGCCATCTGTGAAAGAATGTTAATGTTGTCTTTCCTGTGTCTGAGTCTGAAGACGTTTGTTTTCCAGCACACCCCCCGAGCATTAAAGAACAACTTAAAAGTGAGGCTAAGATTAAATTTGTCTTTTTCATATAGAAACCCCCTTATTGTAAGTGCTTTCATATATAAGTTATACTATAATGTTTTATAACATTATAGTATAACTCGTAAGGAAAATATACAGATTTCTATCTTTATTAGGAGATTATTAATATTCTACTTTCCACATGTAGCGTCTTTTACTTAAAGGATGATTGCGTGCTTCAGCTAATTCTTCGGCATACTGACGCAGTACACGGTTTAATACAAGAGGAGCAATATACCCTTGCACATCTTTATCAATTCCTTCGAAGTCATATGCTTTTGCATCTAGAACAGTTAATTTCTTTCCATATCGTTTAGAGAATGATATGGCGCGTTCTTCTAAAGGTCTCGTTTCATCTAGTCCAGCTAGGATGATAAACGGTACGTTTTCATCAATAATTTCGAATGGACCGTGGAAATACTCTCCAGCGTGAATAGCGTGAGAATGAATCCACTGCATTTCCATCAAGATACAGATGCTGAATGAATATGCTGCTCCATAGTTCGAACCGCTGGCCATTGTATAAATAACCGGTTCAGACTTATGTGATTCAGCAAATTTTCTTGCGTTGCTCGCTTCGTATTCTAGAGCTTTTTCATAAACAGACTGTAGATTTTCTAAGCTAGTAACTAACTTTGCAAACTTATCATTTTTTTCTGCTACGTATAAGAGACCAAATACAAGCTGATATAAAACGCCTAAGTTTGTTTCAAAAGCATCGATATCATTGCCCCATTCATACTTAATAAAAATATCTGCGCTGTGTGCTAAAGGTGAAGTAGGTTCATTTGTTAAGGCTACAGCATAAGCGCCTTTGCTTTTAGCGAACTTAGCTGCTTCTGTAGTCTCAGGAGTTGTTCCTGACATGGAACATAAAATAACTAAGGAGTCTTTTCCTAGCTGCTGCGGATTGCGGTGGATAAATTCGTTCGAGCTATACAAATCGGATGTAATATGTTGAGCTTCTCGATCTAGTACATACTTAGCTGGATACATGATCGCAGAAGATCCTCCACATGCGACGAAAAACACATTACGAATTTGCTTGCTTTTTAATTCGTTTAATACGGCTTGCACATCACTTTTTACATTCACTACTGTTTTGCTCATTTTCCCCACTCCTTAAATAAAATATGATATACAACATTATGTAATGTTATATATTGTTATATTAAACTGCAATCGTTAACTAGTCAATACATTTATCAGAATATTAAACTTTTTTATCTACATTTGTAGAAATGCGCTCTTCTGTTTCTCCATCAAAGAAATGCACGTAGGTTAAATTCAACGAAAAAGCGCCTTTGTCCCCTGCTTCAAACTCACATAAAAGAGGCACTCGAGCGACAAACGTTTGCTTTTCTAAACTAGCATATAAAATTGTTTCAGCACCTAGTACCTCTATCATATCTAGTGTCGTAGTGAAGCAAAACTCATTGTTCAACTCTCTCTTACTATCCTCTTTATGATATACAATGTGTTCAGGACGCGCACCCATTATGACCTCTTTCTCATTATGACCTTGAGAATGTAAAGCGTGTATTAGAAAATCAGGAAGCTGTATTTTAGTTTTTCCCATTATAAAATAAGTGCCTTGGAGATACCCTCGAAAAAAATTCATTGCGGGCGATCCAATAAAACTGCCTACAAATACATTCCTAGGATGGCTGTAAATATCTTGAGGAGTTCCGATCTGTTGAATAATCCCGTCTTTCATAACAACTAGGCGAGTAGCCATTGTCATAGCTTCCACTTGATCATGCGTCACATAGATTGTTGTTGTTTGCAGCCTTTGATGCAGTTTAATAATCTCAGCACGCATCTGTACTCGCAGCTTCGCATCCAAATTAGATAATGGTTCATCCATTAAGAAAACTTTTGCTTCCCGAACAATAGCACGACCTAAAGCAACTCGCTGACGCTGCCCTCCTGACAAAGCTTTTGGTTTTCTCTCTAAATATGTCTCTAGTCCTAGCATTTTAGCGGCTTCATTTACACGTCTATCAATTTCATCTCTCTTTATTTTTTTTAACTTCAAACCAAATGCCATATTTTCTCGAACTGTCATATGAGGGTAAAGAGCATAGTTTTGAAAAACCATAGCGATATTACGATCTTTTGGAGCTACTTCGTTCATATGCTTTCCATCAACGTAAAAATTACCTTTTGAAATTGTTTCTAGACCAGCGATCATTCGCAGCGTAGTAGACTTACCACAGCCTGAAGGTCCAACAAATACAATGAACTCTTTATCTTTAATCTGAAGGTTAAAATCATTTACGGCGATATTCTTTTTATCATATATTTTATATACTTTATCTAAATGTAACGTTGCCATCTAGCATCAGCTCCTCATATTTAATATTCGAAATACAGTATTGCAAGCTACGAGTCTCTTTTTCCTTCATCCTTTCCTCCTTTTTATTTAAATTGCTAACTTGAGACATTAAAGTAACTTAATAACTATACTAATCGAATCTAGTTAGACAGAAAATAAATATGTAAAGGTTGCTAACACAAAACATACAAGCAACCGTTCACCTTCAAAAAAATAAAAACCTTCTCTAAAATAAGAAGGTTTCAGATCATAATCTGCATAGAGACTGCCTTTGCCTTACTTCTGAAGATTTTATTACATATCTTCTTTGCCTTGACAGCTCGGACACTCATAAACATGTACAAAATAAAGTCCAATATGGTGGAATCGTTTCCCTAAGCAATCTGGACATGTTCCTGCTTCGCGCATTTGTTCTCGTCGTTTGTCTCGCTGATTAGCGAAGAAATTTACAAATTTCATAAAAGAACCTCCCTCATGTTTTTGACTATAGGTTTTCCTGATGAGAGGTCTTTTATTCGACTAGGTGTATTTATAAAAGCACCTGCTTGATTGTGCTTTTAAACTATACTCACGTTTTCCAATAATACAAAAAGGATAGATAGAGCATTCTTATGACGCTCATCTATCCTTCATTTTTATCCTATATAATGTTTAACGCTATACAGGCGTTTATCACTATTTCCTAACAAATATCTGATTTTTGATACAGCTAGCATATACAAGTTATTCTTCTACTTTGTATTTTTCTTTTTTCCGAATAAACGGCCACCAGTTTCCTTCTCCAAGCGTTACGACAATCGCTGGCATAAGAAGCGGAAGAATGACAAGGCCATAAAGTAAAAGACCAATAATAACAACCGTTGCTACATGAACAAGTGTTAATACACCCGATGGCATCATAGCCCCAAACGTTCCGGCTAAGATAATAGCAGCAGTGATAATAACCGACCCCATCTTACTCATAGACGTAACCATCCCTACTGCTACGCCGCTTTTTACTTCTTCGTTAAAACGGTCTAACAAGAAAATAGAATAGTCAATTCCAAGGGCAACTAAAATAACAAAACTAAAGAATGGCACGGCCCAGCTGATTCCGTCATTCCCCATTATATCCACGAATAGAAGCTCTGAGATTCCCATTGCTGTATAATACGTAAGCAGCAGTGAAGCAATCATGTATACAGGCATTATCATTGAACGGAATAAAATGGTCAGCACAATAAACAATCCAATCATCATAATAACCATTGTGCGTGAAAGATCCGTTGTAGATAAATCTTTTAAATCCGCATTTGAGCTCGATACCCCTCCGTACACAATTTCTGTATGCTCAAACGGCGTATCAACGACTTCGCTTGCCACCGCTTTTTCAATATTTTTTACGGTTGAAATGGCTTCTTCAGAATATGGATTTTGATCGAGCACTACACTGAGCTTAACTCCTTTTCCATCTGCAAAAGAATAGTTATCGATGGATTGTTTAAACCCTTTATCTTTCATCACTTCTGCTGGAAGATAAATACCCGTATCTCTAACTGTTGAGCTGTCACTCATGTTATCAAGCATATCTGTTGCTTTTGTTAAGCCATCTGAGATCTTCGTCAGTCCGTCATTCGCACTTTTAACTCCTTTTGCTAACTGATTGATACTGTCTGATAGCGTTCCAACTTGACCTTGCTGAGCTGAAAGATTCTCATTTGCTTGTTGGAGACCGGTTTGAATGGCAGTAAGCTGTTTACTGATTGCAACAAGCTGCGGGACCGCTTGCTGCACATTTCCTGTTGTAGAGAGCTGTGTGCTAACAAGCTGCAGCTGTTGATTAATTTGAGCTAATCCGTCTGCAGCAGGTGCAAGCGACCCGCCAGATTTCTCTTTAGAAGCAGAACCCGTTTGGTCAGCTATTTGATTTAGCCCTTTTTCAACATCACTTAATCCTTTTTGTACATCTCCGATTCCTTTAACAGCATCTTTGATTCCGTCTGATACAGAGCCTAGCTGTGAATTAACATATAAATCATCAATCTTTTCTCCGGTAGGCTGTGTGATAGTCATAACAGAATCCACGTGATCCACTTTTTCAATTGCTTTGCTGATATTTCCTAAATAAGGAATAACATCCGCCTTTGTTAACTCTTTATCTCCTTTAATAATAACATTGACAGGAAACGCTTTTCCTTCTCCCAGTGCATCACTGATAGCATTTAGTCCTTTTATAGATTTATAATCACTGCTTATTTCAGCAGTAGAGTCAAACGATACTTTTGAGTCGTACGTTACAATAAAAGGCACGGTAATAATGGCTGTAATGACTAAAAACACGAACGGTCGCGCCACTGCCTTTTTTCCTAAAAAGCCCCACAGCTTATTATCGCTATGAGAAGCCACTTTTTTAGACGGCCAAAATAATTTTTCTCCAAGTGTAACCATAAAAAGTGGAAGCAGAGTAAATAAAATGACTAGCAGTACACCTACGCCCACTGCTACCCCGACAGCGGACTGGAAAATGGCAAACTTGGCAAATCCGATGGCGGCAAAACCAATAAATACGGCAATTCCGCTGATAAATAGCGTTCTTCCTGCTGTCCGATAAGCCGTGATCGTGGCTTCTACTTTATCATGTCCGTTTGCCAATTCTTCACGGAAACGATTAAGTAAAAGAATGCAGTAATCCGTACCAATTCCAAACAAAATAGCTACTAAGAACGTTTGCGTGAACGTTGAAATTGGAAAATCGACATTTTTAACTAAAATCCCTAGTAACGATTGACTGATTAAGTATGTGATTCCCACAATTAAAATAGGAATAAACGGCGTCACGACTGAACGGAAAACGAGTAAAAGCAAACCTAAAATCAAAAAGATAGTAATAAACTCAGTTTTCTTTAACCCTTCTTCTGAACTGTGTGCAAAATCCTGATTAATAAGAGATGCACCTGTTACATATGCCGTAATGTCTTTTGGCACGTTATCATAAATCTGATTCGCTATTTTTTCAACTTTTTCATCCGATCCACTGACAGTAACCGGAACTAAAACGGTTTTTTTGTCTTTAGACATTAATTGATTACGAACATCTTGATCATCTGTTAAAGGCGTTGTGACATCTTTTACACCTTTAATTTTCTCTGTCTTATCAATGATTTTCTGTATTTGTTTCTCACTATCTTTATCTAATGCGTTATCTAACTTGACAACTATGCTGATGGTATTACTGTCTTCTCCGGCATTTTTTAGAATTTGGCTGGCTCTAGATGAAACGGAATCTTCGGGAAGCTGAGACTGTCCTTTTTCACTTGCGAGCTTTGCTAAATTTGGTGCCGTTAGCATCAATATAACTGTTAAAGCTAAAATGAAGGCCGCAATCACCCATTTAAATTTCACAATAAATTTCATTCTTTGCTTTCCCCTTTTGTAGTTAACTTTTCTTTTGCCATTGTAAGAATTTCAATAAATGTATCTATTTTTTCTTCTTCTACATCATCAAACAAATTCTCAATGATACTAAAACACGCGGCATTTCCGTCATTTATTACCTTTTCGCCTTCAGCCGTAATCTTAATAAGCTTAGAACGTTTATCGCTCTCTAGTTCATTAGCGTCCCACTCCACAAGCCCTTTTTCGAGCAGTTTTTTGATTCGATTCGAAATGGCACTTTTATGAACACCTTGCAAGACTGCAAGACTGCCAGGTGAAGACGGACCTTTAATCATTAAACTATTTAACAAATCAAACTGCTGCCTAGAGACATGTTCAAAGAGGTTATGGCTGATCTCTCTATGAATTACTTCTGTTCCTACAAACAGCACTTCTTCAAAAAGTTCTACAGCTTGATATAATTTGCTTTTTGTCACTGTTTTCTCTCCTTTATTCATTTAGTTTATAGGTATAAACTATTCAACTTTAAAAATAGTTTATAGGACTAAACTTTATTCTGTCAATAAATTTATGTCCGACTGTCTTCATATATGATAAAGATAAATAGAAATCCCAAAAGATACCGCTTACATCATCTTTTTTGGTTGTCAAAGCTCCATCACTTAAGTATTATTAGTAATTGACTTCTTTTCAAGGAGATATAAATTTTATACACAGAAAGGGTGATCACACATGAATACAATGCATGCTAATGAGCAGGTCAGTAAGAAAGATTCCTTTCCAATTGCTCTCATCTCGTTGACTCTTGGAGCTTTTGCTATTGGAATGACGGAATTTGTTATTATGGGGATACTGCCTAACGTTGCGGAAGACCTTCATGTTAGCATTTCGACTGCTGGCCAGCTAATTACAAGCTATGCTTTAGGAGTAGCAATCGGCGCGCCAATTTTAACCATTTTTACTCATCGACTTCCTCAAAAGCTTCTGCTTTGTTTACTTATGCTTTTATTTATTCTCGGAAATGCAATTGCTATTATTGCACCCAGCTATGGAATTTTAATGGGAGCTCGTTTAGTTACGGCATTATGTCACGGTACTTTCTTTGGAGTAGGCGCTGTTATTGCTTCACGACTCGTACAACCTCATAAACGTGCAAGTGCTGTCGCAACGATGATGGCAGGTTTAACCATTGCAAATATCATCGGGGTTCCTGTGGGAACATTTATTGGGCAACACTTAGGCTGGAGAGCTTCATTCGGGGCTATTACGATCATGGGGATTATTGCATTTATTGGTATTATTCTGTTTATTCCAAAGCTTGGTCAAGACAAATTAACGGGTCTAAAACAGCAGTTTGCTGCTTTTACTCAACCAAAACTTCTTGTGATGCTTCTTTTAAGCGCAATAGGATGCGGCAGTTTATTTACTGTTTTTACGTACATTACACCGCTTCTTGAAGATGTTACAGGAGTAAGTGAACATAGCGTTACGTGGATACTTGTATTATATGGATGCGGCGTTACGCTCGGAAACGTTGTTGGAGGCAAGCTTGCAGACTGGAAGTTAATGCCTTCGGTTGTAGGTATATTTGCTTTTCTTTGTATTGTGCTGACTATTTTTACGTTTACCGTTAAAAGCCCAACAGCAGCAATTATCACGCTTTTTTTCTGGGGAGCAGCAGCATTTGCTGTAATGCCTGGTATTCAAGTGAAAATTATGAACTTAGCACAGGAAGCACCTGCTTTAGCTTCTACTTCGAATCACTCGTTTGCTAACTTAGGAAATGCTTTTGGCGCCTTTTTCGGAGGCGTAATTATTAACCATATGGGACTTACTTCACTTCCTTGGGTCGGCGCCATTTTTGTAGGAACGGCTTTTGTTATCAGCACTTGTCTTTTTATTGTGGAAACACGCAAAAAACATAGTGAACAATCGTCCTAATTCTCTAACAACCGAACAAAAAATAAAAAAAGAGCCTTTCTTTGCTGAAAGGCTCTTTTTTTATTTTTAACTCGCTTTTTTCATTTCTTTACTTGTTAATCGACTGTGTTTACGAGAATAACCGACATATACAAATATACCAAGCACAATCCATATGCTAAAATACAGCCATGTTGTTTTAGGAAGATTAATCATTAAAAATAAACAAGATAATACAGATAAAATTGGTAAAACAGGTACAAACGGCATTGTAAATCCACGTTTTAAAGTTGGGTGCGTTTTACGTAAGATGATAATGCTGACGCCCACCATGCCGAAAGTTAAAAGAGCTCCGATATTTGCTAAATTCGCAAGTTCTTTTAGATCAATAAACCCTGAAATTAACGCTCCGATAATCCCTACTAGCCAAGTAGAAAGAGTCGGAACTCCTGTTTTCTCATTTGTTTTAGCAAATGCTTTTGGCAGCAAGCCGTCGCGGCTCATGGAGAATAAAATGCGTGTTGCTGCATAAATGTAGGCGAAAATAACAGCCATGATTCCAATGACAGCTCCTGCAGCAATAACTCCTGCCACTGCATTTTGTCCTACTGAATGGAGAACATAGGCCATTGCTTCTGGGACATTCAGTTCTTTGTACGAAACAACTCCGGTCATAACAAGGCATACTGCTACATAAATAATCGTGCAGATCACAAGTGAACTAATAATTCCAATGGGCAAATTGCGCTGCGGATTCTTTACTTCTTCTGCTGATGTAGATAAGGCATCAAAACCTAAGAAAGCAAAAAATACGGCCGCGCCCCCTGTCACAACACCTTCAATTCCATAAGGCATAAAAGGAGTCCAATTAGACGGTTTTACATAAAAAGCTCCTACAATAATAAAGAGAAGGATAATAAATAATTTAACCAGCACCATAAAGTTATTCACTTTTTTACTTTCTTTTGTTCCTCTTGAAAGCAGCCATGTAATAAGAAGTGTAATACAAATAGCAGGAAGGTTCACTAGACCTCCATTTGCAGGGATCGTAATCAATTCTTTTGGCAGTGAAAAACCGAAGCCTTCTAAAAAGTTGTTAAAATAAGAAGACCATCCATTTGCTACTGCTGACATTGTTAACAAATAGACAGAAAGCAACGTCCAGCCCATTAAGTGTGCTACCACTTCGCCGATGGTTGCATATGTATAGGTGTAAACACTCCCAGATACAGGTATAGTTGAAGCAAATTCCGCATAGCACAGCGCTGCAAAACCGCATACAATAGAAGCCAATATAAAAGAAAAAATAACGGCTGGTCCAGCATCGTTAGCAGCTACTAAGCCTGTTAATACTAAAACCCCTGTTCCTATTACGGCTCCAATACCAAGAAGAGTCAAATCGAATGCTCCTAATGTTTTGACTAGAGATTTGTTTTGACTTTGTTCTAATAATTGCTCGATTGACTTCTTTTTAAATAGTTTTCCCAATGCACTCTCTCCTCTCTGTTGCCACTCATCCCTTAAAAAAACTTGAAAATGACGTTTTCCCTATTTGGCTGCGCGTTTTTACTTCAGATACAGAAGTAATTATATAGAAATAATTACTAACTTGTCTATTAGTATACTAATATCATTATATATATTTCAAGAGTTTTTGTAAGCGATTTCTTAATATTGCTCTATTTTGGATTTATAAACTAAATAAAGAGATTATCATTGTGCTTATGTATAATAAGTTTGAATAAAAATAATATTCTAAAAAATTATTTTATATGTTTTTAGATAACTTTTTTACTAACTATCTTCAGATATAAATTCCTGACCTAGAGATTATTTACAGAACAATGAATGTTTTATCTTACCGGGTGTTATAATGATGAAAACTGAAGTGTATGAAGGGCGGAGAGAGATGCTTAACTTACTTATTGGCTGTATTTTACTAGCATTAGGAGTGTACTTTATGTTTAAATTTCTTTTTTACTCTCCTTCTAAAAAAAAGCGAGATCAGCAGAACATGAACAAACCATCAGATGAGGCTTCAGCTTCATCCCGTACAAACGATTCGAATGGAATAAGATAAATTTTTTTATAAAATACCGGCGTTTGTCTAAGGCAAAAGTTATACTGCTGATATATATTATCTTATACCCTTCTAGTTCAATATTCCCTTCATTTTGGTGTAAGACAAGATGAAGGGAATCACTATCCGACTTAAAAAAATCGGATTTTTCTATTTAGTAAGGTAAATAGCTTCAATAAACTCTGTTTGAATTCTTTTCTTTATTCAAGTGTACAGCTGCCTCTTCCACACTTACTGTTCCTATATTTTTCTTCCCGTGCTTTCGCATAGCAAGCGATTCATTTTCCACTTCTTTATCTCCTATCACGGCCATATAAGGAACTTTCTGCATTTCTGCTTCTCGAATTTTCAGCCCTATTTTTTCAATGCGATCGTCTACTTCAACACGATACCCTTTTAACTCCAGCTCGTGTTTCACTTTATATGCATATTCCACATGCGGCGGTGCAATAGGCAATAGTTTGAGTTGAACAGGAGCTAACCAAAGAGGAAATTGACCTTCGTAATGTTCAATCAAGACGGCCATAAATCGTTCAACGGAACCGTATATAGCGCGGTGAATCATTACGGGACGATGAGGTTTATTGTCTTCTCCAATATACATACAGTCAAACTTCTCCGGCATTAAGAAATCAAGCTGAACTGTTCCGCACTGCCAGCTGCGACCTAAGGAATCTAAAATATGAAAATCGATTTTCGGCCCATAAAAAGCTCCGTCTCCTTCATTCACCTGATAGTCTAAGCCTTTTTCACTTAACACAGATTGAAGCGACTTTTCTGCTTGGTTCCATGTTTCAATATTTCCCATGAATTTTTCAGGTCGTGTGGATAGCTCCACTTTGTAATCGAAGCCAAAATGTGAGTAAAAGTCATGGATAAACGCTAGAATGCGGCTAATCTCAGCTTCGATCTGACTGAGTTCTACGAATAAATGAGCGTCGTCCTGTGTGAATGAACGGACTCTTAGCAATCCGTTTAAAGACCCAGAAAGCTCGTGACGGTGAACTAATCCAAGCTCTGCGTATCGAATCGGAAGTTCTCGGTAGCTTCTTCGCTTGCTGCTAAACAATAAAATGGCTCCCGGACAATTCATCGGTTTAATCGCATAGTTTTGTTCGTCAACATTTGAAAAATACATATTCTCATGATAGTGCTCCCAGTGCCCTGATTGTTCCCACAGCTCCTGTTTCATCATGATGGGTGTTTTTATCTCTTGATAGCCTGCTTTATAATGCTTTTGTTTCCAGTAGTTCTCTAACTCGTTTCGAATAATCATTCCGTTAGGTAAGAAAAATGGCATACCAGGAGCTTCTTCTATTGACATAAACAGCTCCAGTTCTTGACCTAATTTTTGATGATTTCGCTTTTCTGCTTCCATTTGTTTTGACATGTTCATTCCTCCAATATGTTTTTATTTAACAAAAAAACCGCACTCATCCCTAGTAAAGGGACGAATGCGGCCGTGGTACCACCCTAATTCCGTAAAATACCCATACGTATTTTACGCTTAAAAAGATAACGGTTCTACCGGTTGCGGTTTCAGTGTATACACATTCCCCGCCGCAGCTCCAAGGTGGTAAATTCATTTCGTTTTCTAAGGGTTCTCAGCCAGTGACCCTACTCTCTGTAAAGAAAATTCAAAAATGATTCATGTCCTTTTCATTGCTTGTATATTCTTTTTTTCTACATAAAAAACCGCACTCATCCCTAGTGAAGGGACGAATGCGGCCGTGGTACCACCCTAATTCCGTAAAATACCCATACGTATTTTACGCTTAAAAAGATAACGGTTTTACCGATTGCAGTTTCAGTTATGCACGTTCCCTGCAATAGCTCTAAGGTGGTAAATTAGATGATTTCTTAAGGGCTCTCAGCCAGTGGCCCTATTCTCTGCGAAGAAAACAGCATCTAATTCGTGTCCTTTTCATTGCCAAATACTGTTTATTAGTTGTTAAAAGCGATTATAGTGTATAAATTTAACAGAAGTCAAGAAGTAATTTTTTATTTTTTAATGGTATAGAATTACTTTATGCTTAAATTTTTGAAAAGTTACTTAAGAATACACGGACTGAAAAAGTTTTTTATTATACTATTAACGACTACATTTCATTCTTATTTTCACCTTTATTTTCATAACAATAAAGGCGAAAAAGAAAGATACTATAAGTCCTTATTTGTTTTATCTAAGCGGTATTAACGAAGTGAAACCCAATACTATCCCAAATCAGAACAAATAACATAGCACAAGCATTATCAGGTTTTTTATTTATATACTAAAATATTAAATACACCTTTTTCTGCTCACCCAAATAGTTGACTTCAATCCGTAGAAACTATTTTTTATCTATCTTTAGAGGGAAGCTCATCATTCATGCTTCCACTTTGCGGAAAAATCCGTTTTTTCCTGATTTGTTCTTTAAGAATAACATCAAGCTGCCGCTGAACTTTCCTTGTTTCATTTGTCGAAAAATACAGGTGAGCCAGATTTACTGTTTCTAACGGATCCTTGGTCAAATTGTACATTTCAATTTGATCGGGAACACGTGTTGTTTTAAGGGTAGTAAAACTTACAGGGTAACCTTCATATTGCTCCCGGTGATTGACTTTATCTTTTTCTTCAGCTGCTGACCAAAATTGCGGATTATCATGATAGCGAGCGTATTTCCAAATTTCCTTTCCTGCCGCTGACGAAAACTCGACAATGACCGCTTGAATGTGATTAGGCTGAACAACTGACGGGTAGCTTTCTCCTAAAAAATTTGTTTGGTGAAGTCCTTTTGTCGGGTCATCATCCGTCATGAAGAAAATCGGTGTTTGCACTTGCTCAAGAGACGATTCTCCTCGAAGTATACCTGACAGGTCTCGCCCAACAAATGGATGTACTTCCGTATGACTTTTTTGTAATTGCTTTTGAACAGCGGAAGCATCGATATTAGCTAAACTAAGCATTGTCGGAATCAAGTCAACGTGACTAGTCATCAGGTCTGTACGTTGATAATTGGGAAATAAACATTTGTTGTGAATGAGAAGCGGAACGTGAATAGATTCTTCATACATGTTGTACCATTTTTGATGTAGTCCACCGTGAGCTCCAAGCAAATCACCATGATCAGAGGTAAAAATAATAATTGTATTTTCATAGAACGAAGATTGTTCGATGGTCCGAAGAACTTTTAAAATTTGTTTATCAACATTTTTTTGCAGCTGATAATACAAGCGCCGGTAGAAGCTAGAATTTGGCGTCGGCTGCAGCGCTTTTGGATAGATGTATTTATAGCTGCTTTGAGCGCTAGGCTTTGTTTGCAAAGATTCTCTAATGGTAGGTGGCGGATCGATGTTCGGAATCGTCTCATCAATAGAAAACTGAAACATAGGAAGGTGTTTGGTAATCGCTCCAAACAGCGCAATGTCATGCGGGTTCACAAACGAAGCTACCATGAGCCAAGGCTGCTCAGTCGCTTGATGTTCTAATCGTTGAATAAGCTCTATGATTTCCTCTGCATATATTTCGTCTCGTCCGCTCACTCCAACGGCCGCAGATGAACCAGAATTGTGCGGGTTTCTCCCTTCCGGTTCTGGACCAATCCACCCTGAAAAACCAAACTTTTCAAGCTTATTAGCGCGTTGATAGAGGCATTCTTTTTCCGGATCCGGTATTCCTGTTTGCATCTGGTAGCTGGAAAAAACATTATGTGTTCCTGGAATTAAGATGTTCTCATCGGAAATGTGCCATTTTCCTTTATAAAAGGTTTGATACCCAGCCTGCTTAAAATAATCTCCCATCGTCGGGACGGTATTAGGCTGCAGCCAAAACATATCAGGATCTTGTGACTTCTTTGCGATACCTTGCGTTTGCGTAACTCCGTGCAAGGAAGGATACTGCCCTGTAAACAATGTAGCTCGACTTGGTGAACAGGCTGTAGAACCGACGTAGTGACGGGTAAATTCCATTCCATGCTGTTTTAAAAATTCATGTGCTTTTAAATGTTTTTTTCGCCACTTTTTTAGTTCTTTACTTTCATATAAGGGTGGAAATCGCTCCTCGTCCACGATAATTAACAAAAAATTAGGCTGCTTCTGCATGTTTACTCCTCCGCGTGTTTATCAAATTTTCTGTATTGATAAACTATGTAAAAAGCACTTTTTTTAGAAGAACGGAGTACGATTCATGTCTTTTTATGCCCAAACAAAAAAGACTTGGAGGATTTCTCTAAGTCTTTCATAGCTCATTTCAATACGATATTCCTTATTTTTTGTATGCTTTTAGCTACTGATTTCGTTTATAGGTACCAATGATACTAGGTATACCTACAATTATGCTTATCATAAAACTCCACATCATATAGCGCCAATCCCCTGTAAAAAGCGCTACTCCCATAAAAAAAACGAGCTGACCAGCAAGAGCTAACCATGAAGCTATCCAAGCAAACATCATATTCTCTTTCACGTTATCACCTCATATTTTTAATTACAAATAACTTTTTATATTTTACCATAAAATTCTAATTTTAAAGGTTGTTCTACTGTTTATTTTATGTACATAACTAAAAAAGCTAATAGCAGCGCGCAGCTAGCCATTAGCTTTTTCATCATTTTGCAAATACATGATGTCCTATTTTAATTGTTTCTTGTTTTTGGCGCAGCCATTGATCTCCCGTTTTATCAGGATTAAAGAAGAATAATGAACCTTTTCCTTGACCCTGGAAGTTAATTGCTTCTTCTACAGCTTTTTTTGAATCTGTGTCTGCAGGTTTATTAATTTGACCGTTGCTGACCGGACTATACTGACCTTTTTGATAAATAACGCCTTTTACAGTGTCCGGGAATTTGCTGCTGTCGACTCTGTTTAATACAACTGTCGCCACGGCTACTTTGCCTGCATAAGGCTCTCCTTTGGCTTCAGCTGATACAAGACGAGCTAATAATTCTTTATCATTTTTATTTACTTGAATGTGCTGTTCATGAGCGGGCGCTGCAGCAAATGCTGAGTAACCTGCACCAAAACTTGGGATAAGCATTGCTATAGCAATCACTAGTTTCTTTATCATAAAAATAAAAAGCCTCCTTGCTATTTCTTGACGTGGTTCATATGCTAGCAGAAATATAGGAGTCTTTCATTACAAAAAATTATCCAGTTCCAAAAGAAATTGGATGTTATTGTCTTCTTCAAACAATCTTTAGCTTATAAAACTGGACCTTTTATGATTACGTATTAGTTGCACTTCTAAATCTTAAAGAAATTATATTTTTTCTGTTTGAAATATAAAGTTTGAACTGTATATTTCCTTAACTACTGAAGAAAGAATATCAATTCCTTTCTTTAACTCCTCATCTGCAGCAGTAAGACTTATGCGAATGCACTCCCGGTTGTGAGAAGAAGATTGGCTACCGTGAAAGAATGACCCGCCTGGCACTACAATCAAGTTTTCTGCTTTTAATTTATTGTATAGATCGGTATCACTGAAAGGCAAACCTTCTAACCAAAGCCAACCAAATAACGAACCTTCCGCTTTGTGCAAATACCAAGGAATATCATCCGGCATACGTATAGTTAAAAGATTTTTTAAATAGTCATGTTTTTGTTTATAATGAGTTCTTATATGGTTAGCTGAAATTCCGGCTAACTGCCCGCTTTTTAAGGTGCTAACCACCATTCGCTGACCTAACCTAGAAGAGTGAATCAAAATATTTGATTGAAATGCTTCCATTACTTTTATGAAGTCACTTTTTCCTATAGCAATTCCTATTCTCTCTCCAGGCAATCCGACTTTAGAAAGACTCATGCAGTGAATGATATTATCATGTATGATTGGATCCATTTCAATAAAATTAATAGCAGGAAAAGGCGGTGCGTAAGCTGAATCAATTAGCAATGGAATGTGATAGTCCTTGCACACTTGGGATATAAGCTGTACGGATTCTTCAGAAAGAATGTTGCCGCTTGGGTTATTAGGTCTTGATAATACAACAGCTCCGACGTCTGGGTCCTGAGCTATTTTATCTTTAAATGCTTGTTTGTTAAATTCATAACGAAACGTATGATGATCAAGCTTTGAGAGGATAGGAGGAATTCCTTCTATTACACCTTCCTCAAGCGCGACTCCACTATACCCAGCGTAATCTGGCAGCATAGGTATTAATGCTTTTTTTACTCTTCCTTCTTTACTTGTACCGCAAAACGAATTTAAAGCTAAAAAAAAGAGATTTTGACTTCCCGAAGTGATCAAGACTTGTTCTCTGTCCAGTTTAATATGATAATTCGTAAAGAAATATTCTCTTATGCAATCAATTAATTCATGCGTACCGTAACTAGAACCATATTGGCTAATCAAATTTTTTAATTGTTTGTCGTTCACAATATCCTTTAAAGCTTCTTCCCACATTTCATAAACTTGAGGGAGAATGGCGGGGTTGCCAGCACTTAAATTCACATATTGATTAAGATTGGAATTGAGCACTTCTTGGATATCATGCATAATAGCGCGAACGCCTACTTTATTAGTCATTTTGTTTCCTATTTTACTTAAATGCAAAGCAGTCACTAGTGCACCTTCTCCTTAAAGATTATGGTCATCGAATAGTAAGTATGGAACTTCAATCTTTTTATTTTGCTGATTAATAAAGTAATTGTCCGGGATAATAAATTTATCATCGTTCTCACTAGGTAATAAGTATTTTCGAACATAATGTTCAGCTTCTTCTTTATAGTCAAGGTCACTTTGAATCGTTTCAAGTTCTTCAATTTCTTTTACTAAAAGATCCAGTTCTTTTAAGCATATGTCTAAATCTAAATAAGCATGGTCTCCTTTTCGGGATATTGAACGCCCATTTGCAACTAACCAGCTAAAAAGAAAAAATCCTGTTCCAGAATCAAAGTTTCGGGGTGCATTATGCTGACTAGGGTATCTTAAAAGTCGTTCAAAGAGAACAAATTCCGTTATCTCTTCCCAAAAAGGATATTTTCTTTTATGAAGAGTCAGCACCGTCTGGCAATCTACTTTAACTTCTTCTAGTATGCCTGCAAAAAAATTCATTTTCGCCTGTATATGTTGGTCAAAAGGTTTATTTCCGCAGTGATGGTAATAATCATGCAGATATCCCCAAATCACCCTTGCCTGATAAGTGTCTTCTCTATTCATAGTATGAGATTTAAAGTTAAAATCAGGAAAGATAGAATACGCTCTTTTTAATGTATCCTGATTGTATATGCTGTGAAATTTATTAAAGAAAAATATCGCGAAGTTTTGACTTGTTACCTTTTCTTTTGTTTTTACATTCTCAGGGAAAAATACAATACACTTCCCTTCCATAAATCCTTGAGTACCAGCTAACAGCTTTAAAGATTCACATCCATTTTTAGGATGAGGAAGGTCTGCTTCAATGGATTTCATGATTTCAGGTTCATCACGAACGGCGATAAAGGCTTCTAAATAAAACCCTCTTTTTGTAGGGCCATTAGGCGTTACAATCGGTCCTAAAAAGAACGTCGCCTCCCCGTTTGCAGGCGGGCTATAAGCAATTAACGTTTGATCAAAATAAGGAGCTTGATCGAGTCCTCTTTCAATCCAATCACATACGTCATTTTTTAATGCATTCCACACTACAGGTAAATTTAAAGAGTTATATATTGTTTCAGTTTCAGCAACTACTTTTAATAAGAGTTCTCTAGCTTTTTCGTAATTTCTTTTGACCTCTCCATTTGGGCCCTGATATTTTCTTATCTCATATAGAGCAGGTACTATTTTATCGTTTAATAACTCCACTAAACTTTGGGTATGATTTTTTGTTAACATGATTAAAACCCTCCTTTTTTAGAACAGCTACTTAGCAGAAATATTTTTAGATGATGTAAGAGTAGAGTTATTTGTGTTTTTCTCTACTTGCTTTTTCAAGTTAATAAATATAACCCCTGCTATTACAAATGCTGTACCTATATAGACCTGTTTGTTTAATGTTTCACCTAAAAAGACAAACCCTACATATAAGGCGATAACCGGTGAAATAAATAAATGCGCCGTTGCTTTTGATATATGCCATTTTTTTAATAAATAAATATTAATAGAAAACCCCAAGACCGACCCTATAATGGCCAAATATAATAATGAGATAAGACTAATACCAGAGAAAGTGCGGTTTCCATTTTCTACAAACAAACTAACAATCAGTAAACAAGCGCCTCCACTTAGCATCGAAAAAGAATTAAAGGTCATAATAGGCAAGGATTTTATGCGAGATTGAACTTGAACAGTTATAAAAGCAGAACCTAGCATAGCCATTAAAATGACAATCATGGCTACTATTTGAATCACATTCCCCTGTATAAACAGCTGATTTCCAAATACAACGCTCATACCAATTAAGCACATGACTACACCTATCTTTTGTCCTTTTGTAGCTGGTGTTCCTTTAAATAAGCGATTAAATAAAAGGGCAAACACTGAAATGCTGGCAGCTAAAACGGAAACAAGCCCGCTTGGCAAATAGACGGATGCCCAATAAACAGAACCAAACGGTAGAGCAAAGTACAAAATTCCGTTTAATGCTGAAATAATTACTACTTCTTTTGAAATGGCCATTTTTTTTGTGAGTAAGAGGTAGAGGGCAATTATTAAACTAGCAATTAAAAACCTCATACCTGCTGACCATAGAGGCAAGCTATCCTTTAATCCAGTCTTTTGAAAAGCCCATGTCGTTCCCCCGATGACGGCTAATAGACAAAACAAAAGATGTACATGAATACGGGTTAATTTAGAAATCACTGTTTCACCTTATTTCTTTTTTAAAGTTAAGCCTATTTTCTTCCGTGGAGCGTAAAACACATCGGCACTTCTCCAAAATCTTTTACAACTGTTAACCCCTGCTCGTTAGCGGCTTTACTCGTTGTAATACATGCGTCTACCTTTCCTTCTAAGCAATCAATCGCCGCTTGAGCATTACTATTTACTAACTGAACATTAGGACTGATGGAATGAGCTAAATCAACAGGGGCAGGATGTGAAGCAATTAACAGGTTATTGTTTGTTATCACCTCTTCTTTTGAGGCAAGCACCATGTTATACGTTGGCATAATAAAGCTATCTACTAGCTCTAAACTAGTTAAGTTTTTGAATACAATATCATGTAAGTAAGGATATACCGCGCAGCCTAGAAGAGCAGAACTCTCTGTTTCTTTCACATGAACTAAAGCTTCTTCCAACGTTTGATGCAAAAAGACCTGACCTTGTATGCTTTGGCGTTCGAACCACAGATAGCCTGCTTTTTCACAATTTGTTCCTTCAGGCCCTAAGGTATGGATAATGCTAATTTTTTGAAGCTGCTTATTTTTCTTACTAGACGACTCTGCAACTATCATAGCCTTTGATACCCCCTATGCGTTTACTTTATTTTTATAAACGATTTTTACTTTGTTATCTAAATAGCTGTAATACTGCTCACAGTCGGAATAAGAGTCATGAGTGGTTAAAATAAATCCAGGGTAACCTGAAAAGTGCGGATATGGTAAAATGTCTGTCCCTTTAGTTATAAATTGAATAACCCTTTTTACTTCAGTATCTCTACGCACGTCTTCTAAGCCTCGAATTTCTTTAAAAATCCCATAGCCTTGCACAGGGATAATGTAGTTGCCCACCACTTTCTTTCGTTTTCTTTCATTTTTTAATACAGGAGGTTTTAATCCTAATACATAGTAAAAAACTAGCTCCATATAGTTAATACCTGTACTTTCCTTTACGATATAATGAGAAATCCCAGATCCTCCAATGCGCGCTCCTATTTCAATTACATAAGGTTTTCCCGCTGGATCCAGGCGTAATTCAATATGAGCCGGGCCATCCTCAATCCCTAAAGCATTTGCTGCTCTAGCTGCTTCTCGTGCAATAGATTGCCAAACGTTTTCTTCTAGCTGAGCTGGAGCTATATAAACACCTTCTTCAAAGAAAGGGCCTTTGGAATTCCCTTTATAACCTATAGAAAGTACATAAACTTCCCCTTCTACAGAAAACGTTTCAATAGCAAACTCTGGCCCGTCTATAAATTGTTCAATTACCATGCCCGTTTTATTTTTTGTGAATTTACTTAGGTCTTCTTCATTTACGCGTCTCACTTTTTCTATGCTGTCAATCAGTTCTTTTTTATTATTCGCTCGTGATACACCTTGACTGGAAAATCCGTTAGAAGGTTTTACTACGACAGGATAAGGCAGTGAAAGATTCTTTAATTCCTCCGTATTTTCAACCTCTTTAAAATACGGAGTGTTAAGATCATTATCTTTTAAAACCTCTCTCATCTTCTGTTTGTTGCGACAGTTACTAATCACAAACGGTGATAAACCAGGTAAGTTTAATTCTTCTGTCAGCTGAGATACAAACTCTAATGCAGGCTCATATAATGTCATAATGCCGTCAAAAGGATTTTTGTGATGCTCTGCTTTAATAATCTCAAGAGCTTTGTCTGGGGTGTGAAATAAATCGATGGGTATGAAATTTTGTACGTTTTTAAGATGCTTAGGTTCTACTTCTTCCTGGTTATAAAAAAACGTCACTTTAATTCCGAGAGCTTCTGCTTCTTCAAAAATAAACGGTAAATATGTATTTTGTAACACAACTGCTAGATGCTTATTTTGTAACGGCATTTACTTCCCCCCTACTTTTAAACAGCTCTTCACTGTTCGATGACTAAATTCTAATGACCGCTTCATATATTTGTCAATTTAATTTTATATAACATTAGGAATATATAGAATATTTGATATATTAGTAAAAAGTAAAGAAAAGAATGGTTTATAGGGTTAATACTAAAGCGAAATTAAAAGCAGGAATTTTGCTATTTGATTATAAAGATATTGTTAGAAAAAATTTAATGAGAATTTTTATAAAAAAAGAAAGGTCGACATAGATTCAACCTTTCTTTTTTATATTTTTTATTAAAATAGATATTAACCATTTATAAAGTTACATCTTTTTCAGCCATCTCATTTAGTATTCTTTTTAATGCAATGTCGGGGTTTAATGCGGGATCCTTTATATTCACTTCTTTCATATTGCGCTCCTTTTTCATAGATATATCCATTTTTCACTTTCTTGTTTGAATTTATGTGAACCCTTTTTGTTTACTATAACGAAAGAGAAAAGAAAAAGAAGTGAACTTATAATTCACTTCTTTTTTTGACGTAACATTTATTTCATAGGCTGCAAATGATTATTAGCTTTTTGTTTTGCATCACGCTGAACGAAAAAAATG
>Ga0102593_1000601_pt1 | contig 56603 bp, 55 predicted proteins | sample AraplaCol_mMS_r2_2_FD_76862 | JGI IMG/M metagenome (GOLD analysis project Ga0102593, IMG submission 76862) | Arabidopsis root microbial communities from North Carolina, USA - plate scrape MF_Col_mMS_r2 (SPADES assembly) (version 2) | ecosystem: Host-associated > Plants > Roots > Endosphere... | reverse complement strand
GCCAGATCGGCCAGAACTGGAGTCTGATCCGCTTTGATATTCCGGTGACTGCTTGCTTGGAGGGATATTGTTTCGGGATGGGACTCGTGGGAAGTAAGAATTGCCAGAGAATAGAGGTGGGCTTTCCACTGGACTTCGAACAGGGCCAGTTCGAGCGGACTGAAGATCCCCCGGGAACGGGATATTGGGTGCAGATGGGTTACGTGCGAGTGAAAGTCGGCGCGCTTCTAGTTCTGCGGCTGCCAATTCTCATCTGTTTCTTTCAGCCAGGCTAACGAATGGTGTCGAGGGCGATACCTGCCAAATGAAAAGCTTCAGATAAAGGGGACCAGTGCGTCCTCTATCAGAATTTCATAAGCATGATTGATGGCAGGTTTCAATTGTTTGGGACTTGGTGGAGAGGCCGTCACATCAACGATACCGAGTAAAGCATCCTTGATATAATCTGGTAGATTGACTTCATTTGGAGACCCTGGGGATATATAGGTGGCTATGAGACGCCTCCACTGCTTGATGACGAGTGTAGGGTCCTGGACTATATTGTTATTGTCAGTAGAAGCTGAGTACGCACCATATGCGTGACGATAGTTTTTGGCTTCAGAGATAAAGTCTAATGTTTCAATACAATGATTTTGTGTGAGGAAATCCAGAAAAGCATTGAATGTGTATGGCCGCGGTGATTCGTCGGACAAGATATCTTACAAAGTGATAACGTAATCCACGGCCGAGTGGGCCACCACGGCTGAGTGGGCCACCCCATCAAAAAGCGCGTCCCGGCGTGTATCTTCCATCTTCAAACACCCACCATGCCACCCACACATACTCAATCAAGCCAAGATTCAGTGGAGCGGGAGGGTCGGATCCTACTAGCCATCAGAGATCTTCAAAACAGCAAGATCACATCAATACGAACAGCTGCTGCACGTTACCAGATACCCCGCACGACTCTCACGCGTCGCCTCCAGAATGTACAATCTCGCACTGATACTCGCCCCAATGGTCATAAATTGACTGTTCTTGAAGAGGATACACTAGTAGAGTGGATTCTCTCTCTTGACTCCCGTGGTGCAGCACCCAGGCCCTCTCATGTGAGAGATATGGCTAATATTCTGCTGGCCGACCGTGAAAATACTCCTCCTCTTACTGTGGGTGTTAACTGGGCAACTTCTTTTATCAAACGCCGAGATGAATTACAGTCACGTTTTTCAAGACGATATGACTATCAGAGGGCAAAAAATGAAGACCGAATGGTCTTATCCGACTGGTTCAGACTAGTTAAACAAACAATCGACCAAAATGGGATACAACCAGATGATATATACAACTTTGATGAGACTGGTTTCGCAATGGGCCTTATATCAGCACAGAAGGTGGTTACACGATCAGATCTATATGGCCGCCAAGCTATTCTACAACCTAGAAATCGTGAATGGGTGACTGTGGTTGAAGCAATTAGTGCGGCTAGTTTTGCACTTCCTCCCACTATTATATTTAAAGCAAAAAATCACAACAAAGCTTGGGAAGAAGGGCTTCCAAACAAATGGAGAATTGAGGTTTCACCTAATGGTTGGACATCAGATGAAATCACTATCAGATGGTTGCAACAAACATTCATTCCATACTCTCAAGTTCAGATGAAAGGGAAATATTGTTTGTTGATACTTGATGGCCATGGTGGTCATCTAACACCTCAATTTGACCGAATTTGTGCTGAAAATGCAACCATCCCATTATGTATGCCAGCTCATTCATCCCATCTTCTTCAGCCCCTGGATATTGGCTGTTTTGCTGTTCTTAAGCGTGCCTATAGTCGTCTGATTACCAATCAGACCCGGCTAGGACACAACTATATTGACAAGCTAGATTTCCTAGCAGAATACCCTCAGGCACATTCAGAGACCTTCAAAACTCAGACTATTGAATCTAGTTTCAGAGCAGCAGGTCTAGTTCCACTAGATCCTGACTATGTGCTCTCAAAACTTGATATTTCACTCCGAACACCAACACCACCATCTACCCGACCTTCCAGCCAATCTAGCCAATTCAGCCCAAAAACACCAAAAACAGTCAAACAACTACAAAAACAAGCAAGATCATTGAAAAAGCTACTCAGAGAACGTTCAAAAAGCCCACCATCACCCACCAAGACCGCCCTAGATCAGATTATTAAGGGGGCTTTTCTCTCAATTCACAATACAGCGCTACTAGCGCAGGAAAATACTGATTTACATGCCCTACATGAGAAAAAACGGCAAAAGCGAGCACGCACAAATCGCCTAGTTCGCTACGACCAGAGTGTTACTATTGGTGAAGATCTGCCTACACCTGCTGAGCCTACACAGCCTGTTGAACCACCCCTCCCACTTCCAGCTACACAGGTTGAACGGCCTGTTTCACCCCCTCCCCCAGCCCAACGTGCCCCCCCCCAACATGCAGCGGCTGTAATCGTGTGGGCCATAAGATCAACCGTTGCCCCAATAGATAATTTTTTAAATTTCATGGTTTTTTGGTTGAAATATTTAATTCTCAAAATGTAGTGATGGGTGAGGTGGCCCACTCAGCCGTGGATTACGTTACGTGATGGAAGAGGTATATCACTCAAAAAAGGGGTTCTGTGGTGATCAAAGCTCTTTGACGATGTGAGGGCCATGATGCCTGAGCAGGTGGAGTATATTTCGCATCTAGCTAGGCAAACTCATCGATAAAAACATGCAAGAGGTCATATAAGAGCACAAGCAAACCAGAAAGCCAAAGGACGATTATTAATATATCTTGTTCCAGACCCACATAGATCGATTTTTGTCAGTACAACAGACCTAGTGTGGGTCTATACAGCCTACTAGGTAGGCGGAGAGTACGAAATACCATGCTGAAACTGTAGTCGATTAGTAACTTGTTAGTGCCCTTATGAATTGTGTGTAATGGGCAAAACATCAATTTAGACCTGTTCTATATCTCCTATTGGTTGGTACAGTACGGTCCATCTAGCTCAGCGACAATAGTTTACGTGCCACAGCAGACTTTCGGGAGAAAGTATAAGAATTCAAGAGCTACAATTAGTAATCTTCGCAAGTTCCAGGGCTCTACTTGCAGGTGGTGACACTTTTCTGCAAATCAAAGCCAGAGTGAGAATGTCACAGGACTTTATGAACCAAAACTCAAGAGTTAAAGCCATTCTCTCTACTCCGAAGCCCTGTTCCCCGATATTCACGACCACAGCTTGAGTTTTCACTGGATGGTGACGTTGATGATAAGTTGTACTCACTCGAGAACTCAGCCATCAGTAAGTTAACCAGAAGAGGTATCCAGTTCCATGCGAATGATGTTGGTGTAGACTGGGAGAGATTTTGTGATGACAATTGGGACGGAACAACTAATGTAACTGCATGTACTCTGTGTGGCAGTCAAAGAAAGCTCTTTATGCGTAACCATATATGGACAGCGTCTATGTGATTAGGGATGGAAAAAACATTTAGACAGTCTCTATAAATTCTTTACGGCGATGTTCGAAATCAGAATTACAGTAGTTTTCGAATCAGTTTGACCTCACACTCTTTTTGACTTGATTTCCGGAAAATAAAATCCCAAATATGCCACTTCCGATTGGACGATATTTTAAGCACCCTTACTTTAGACCGCTTTCTGTAATGGTCGGTGTACTTTACAATACATATTTAATACCATAGATAGTGTATTTTACACGAAATTATTATGTAGAACAGTGAGCGCTGAATGGCCAGAGCCACCAATCCCCGCAGTTTTATATGCCTCAAGCCGGACTAGGTTAATAGTGCCGTAGTTGACCCACCGCTTCGGCTGTCTGGTTCTCAAGCTCCACGAGTTTTTCAAGCGCAACGATCCATTTGGTATTACTGTAATATCGACGTCAACTGGTTACATTCAACTCAGCTTTCCACTCCCCGAACATGTCTCTAAGTGAACGTCTACTGAACCTTTCTATGGATGACACAGTGGCTCCAGATGTTGAGGATCATCGCCACAGCGCCTCAAGAGATACAAGAGCAGGGCCAGCCGGCTCTCACTGTCTCTTGAACGATGGGCTTGGTACGAAGACGAGATCGTTTGCTGAGCGGACATCCGCAGATTTGAGTCCTATTCATCGCTACACTCCCATTCCTACACTGATTCTCAACCAAGATCTGTTCGTTGTGGAGGTTTCAGATAGCCATTGTACCTTTTCAGGTCAATTTAGGGAAGACCTACTGGGTACTAGCGCTAGCGACCTTCCGCCCCATTCTATCCCCGCACCTGACACCCTTTCTCTTTACGGCGCCCTTAGCGCAGCCATCTCTTCAAAGAAAATCCAGATGATCGAGAACATACGCGTTGAGAACTCGAAATCCGCTTACCAGCTTCGCGTCACGCCTATATTCAAAAATTCAGTTTTGATTTATGTTGTCTTGGAAGCTCAGAATACCTCAGAGGATCACTGGGAGACGACTGATGAAAACCACGCTTACGTGAACGAAACATACAGAATCCTGGTCAATACTGTTCAAGATTATGCCATATTTATGCTCGATACCCATGGTCAAATCGCGACCTGGAATCGTGGCGCTGAATTGCTCAAGGGATACGCTCCCTCAGAAATCATTGGCAAACACTTCTCTATATTCTACAGTCCCGATGATCGTAGCGCGGATAAGCCAGCTAAGGGACTGGCCTTAGCTCTGCAGAAAGGCCGGATGGAAGCTGAGGGCTGGCGGTATCGACGAGATGGATCTCGATTTTGGGCTAACGTTATGATTACCCCAATCCATCAGTTTGGCCAACACGTTGGATTTGTCAAGGTGACCCGTGACTTGACGGAACGCAAGACGGCGGAAACCCGTATGATCGCAGCCTTTGAGGAATCATCCAAGATGAAAACCGATTTCCTTGCAAATATGAGTCATGAGATTCGGACCCCAATGAACGGCATGCAGCTCACTCTCACAATGTTGAAAGACACCGATCTCACGAACCAGCAGCTGGAGTATACCTCCATCATTGAGGACTCGACGGCAACTTTACTCCAGATTATTAATGATGTGCTTGATTACTCGAAGCTCTCTTCTGGATCATTTTCCTTAATTTCTGATATCGTAGATATCAAAAGTATTGTCGGCGCTGTGATGCGTAACTGCAGGTCTCTCTTAAAACCAGAAGTCCAGCTGGCACTATCGACCCCGGCAGATTTTCCACAAACCTTGCGAGGTGATCCCCTGCGATATCGCCAGGTTATACAGAATATGCTGAGCAACGCCGTCAAGTTCACGGAATCTGGTCATATTCGAATATCTCTATCATATGCGCCTGACGAATCCGACTCTCAAGCATACACAGTCAGAACTGAGATCGAAGACACGGGCCTTGGAGTTCCTAGTTCTGCTCTTAACACCCTTTTTACGCCTTTCACGCGTTATGCGGATTCCGCATCCAAGAGATACCAAGGGACAGGCCTTGGGCTTTCTATCTGCAAGAGTTTGGCGGAACTTATGGACGGCATAGTGGGTTATCGGCCAGGCCTTCATGGAAAAGGCAGCGTGTTTTGGTTCACAGCCAGAATGGGCCGCATCAATCCGGTGTCGAAAAATGAGACACGCGAAACCTCGTCTACGGATAGACTGGCAATTGTCATGGACAAATTACGGGAGGTCGCCCCACAGAAGCACATTTTGATGGTCGAGGACAATCTTGTTAACAGTACCGTGATGCTCAAGCTTCTTCACAGCATGGGTTTTGAGCGCGTCGATCTAGCCTGGAACGGTGCGGAAGCTGTACGGCTAGTGAAGCAAAAGCCCTTGACATACAGCATTATCCTCATGGATATCAATATGCCAGTCATGGATGGTTTGGAAGCCACATCATCTATTCGGGAAATGAACAATAACATGCCGATTGTGGCGATTACGGCTAATGCACTGAAGGACGACAGCGAGACATACCTTGCTCGGGGAATGAATGACTATATCGGGAAACCTGTGCACAGGGATCAGTTGGTGCGGGTGCTTTGGAAATGGATAGGGACTGATTGAAGGTATTGCCGGATACGCCGGCGCAGACCAAGACCAAGCTGACTTTCACATCGAGATGCATTATCGGTGCTATACGGGTAGCTCTCGGGCACAAGGTGCGATCGTCCCTGCGAGAATATTCTGATTGCGACAATAGATATTGCGCAAGGTAACTGACGGGGCTAATATGCCCCTCGAGGGTAGACGTACGCCGGCTTGTGGCCGGATCCCGGGTTCTGATGGTCATATCATCCGACGCTGATGTGAGTTGACTTCCATCTGGCGACCAGGCAATCGACCCGCCCCACCTTCTATACCCCTGAAGGGTTTGGAGACATAAAGGTATCGAGATAATCAGCCCTAGTGCGCTTTGCTTATCCAACTATTTTGCTCGACTCCCCTTTGCGCTGCAAACTAGATTGGCGGTCCATAACCCCGCATATCGTTCTAGCAGTATCGGTTTCACTGTGGGCGGGCTATTGGCTGAATGCATGATTTTCAACGAAGACGCTCTTGTCCGACTTCCGGTTTATATTTCCAATGTCAAGGCTGCCTCCTTAAATTGCGCGGCTGTCACCGCCTAGTCAGCGCTCAACTACGTTGAGCCTCTCCAATTATCTATCGTTCTTGATGCGCACTATGTGACAAAGAAGAAGAAGAAGAACAGAAGAAGAAAGAAACAGGAAAGGGCCTATAAGCCCACAACACACAAAGTAGGCCTGGTCCTGGCAATCTCCAGCCAACATCCTGCAAGGCCAAGAGGGCGAGCAAACCCTGCAAATCAACCGAGGTCAAAGGGGATCGAGTCATCACTATGGATCACACAATGACATTCGGATCCCTCTCTACTCCCTCGATAAGCTGTTTAGGAGTGCGAAACGCTATTCCAGAAAAGTATTCCCGATGCTGAGCTTCGACTTACTCGGATCGAAGGAGCCACCACCAAGGGGAGCAACAATTTTGTAATGAGCGAGAAGGACTACTTCTTCGTCCGTCGATGACTGGATCGTTTCGAGGGTTTGGCCTAAGCCAGTGTGTTGAATATCACTCATTCCTAGACACCGCTGCTGTACCAACCGGGCCAGGTCATTGAAACAAGTTTGTTCACCTGAGATGTAGGTATATTGTTCCCAGGACGGTGCCTTTACCAGGAGGACCAGAGCTTTTGCTAAGTCACGGGCGGCCGTAACATCAAAGAGGTCGTTACCAGTTCCAGGAATGATAATAGTCTTAGAGCTGAGGTCGATCGGAAACGTTTCTCCAATGTCCGTGAGATACCGATTGTTTTGGGGCACAACGTAATCAACCAACCAGCCAACACTGTCAAGAGTCCACTCCAGTTCTATTTGCTCTCGGAGAATCTTTCGAATAGGCTCCTTTGTCTGATAGACTCTCGAGTGATGCAACCTAATCTTAAGCAGCGTTCTACTATTTACAAAATTGATAACGGGGGCATATTTCTGGTCCCAACGGCCATGAAGGTGAATAATAACCGGAACAAGCTCACGTCGGACCCAAATTGGGTCTTGCTTTTTAGCCACTATCCTTATAGAAGGAACTGATGGCAGTGCGAGCAGAAAGAAGACTGTAATTCAGATTGCCGATTTCTTTCTTGACAAGGGTAAGACGGAACATCTCGACTGCTTCTGCGACCTCGCCATGTACTGTATACTCATCATCACACCGACTCTGACTGTCGCCCAGTGCGAGCTCACTGGGGGCATCGGTTTCCAGACCCGCCCGGGATCGTCTTCCATGCCAGTAACATAGAGACGCTAGTTCAAACCCTAATCACATGACATTGTAAAACCACAGGTTTTGCAGCTACATGTAATGATACATTCTTTCTGACAGTACCAGGAACGGAAATACAAGAGCCCCAAAACCAGAAGTCTCATCCCCCTGATATAAGTTGGGGATCGAGTTATCCGAGTCGGCCAAGGTGGTAAGCATCCTTTTGATGTTCCGAATCCTAGGATGAATGGATGCATCGAGCCCTGATATCACATGCTTGGTTGTAAAAAAGCAAGTTCATAGCATGCGTTCAACAACAATCCGCGGTACGAAAACGCCTCTTTGTCGTAGAGCACTGCATTTATCAACCAATCTCCCTTTCATTATCGCTAGTATCTGAGCTGGAGCGAAATATAAAACTAAATCACCATCTCAGGCGTAACTAATTCTCCTACTTTGTATTAATCGTCCTCCCCCTCCCGCACTAGCTACTGCTTATCATCACTTTATGCCGGTTTCCCATTTCAGACCCATTCGGCCTCAGTTAACAACTAATCAAGAAGGGCTGATTGCTGACGAGTTTGAGAGTTCAACTATTGATAGACACACCCAGCTTGGACGGAGATCATCAACTGCCTGCAAGGAATGTCAGAGTCGGCGAACAAAAGTAGGGAATTTGAGAACAGCCCGCTCAATCTGGCCGTTTGTTACTAACTAAACCGTATAATAGTGTACCGGCGGGAATCAATGCTCGGAATGTAAAAGACGCGATTCTACTTGCATATTCGATGAAAGTTCTGACAAACGGCGCAAAGGCTATTTGAAAAAAACAGAACAGGAACTCCTTTACTATCAGGAATTTGTGGAAAGCTTCTTTGAGGCAATCAAAACTTCTCATGTTCATGATGTCCAACATATTATCAATGTTGTGCGGTCGGGATCATCAATAGCTGATGTGAAAACTGAGGTGACACTCATTCTTGCAGAAAACTCTTCCTTTTGAGCGGCGTAATATAGTGCGCACCAAAATTACCGTTCTATTGAGCTAAGAACAAGTTGTTTAATCAACCGTGATCTCTCAAATGATCCAACCCCCTATAAATTCTCACCCAAAATAGGCAGGAAATCGCCATATCACTTCAAATACTCCGAAGTGCTTAGGTTGATCATACGTCATAATTGGTGAAGATTTACAAGTCGAAGTAAGAAACTGGAAAGTTCATTCAAGGGTGAGGGCACGTTACAAATTCATGAACCTAGGCCTGACAAATATTTGGCCCCATCAAAGTCGTTGACCAGGCAAGACGGCTTTCAACTTAGCTGGCAAGCCAGAAAGCACCGACTACTCCCGTGGGGTGATTGGCTATAGCCTTGATCTTGTGTTGGCAGATTAGGCTGTCGTAGCTGTCTCGATGCGTGCCCTTACCTCTGGACATGCATTTATTCTTCTCTTACTGTATGTTGGGTCGCTGCTAGATTGTATCGACTATGGCCGGCCCGCTGTGACCGGTAGGTCTCTTTTTCGACGATACGCCCAGGGTTGGTGGCCTGGTATCAGCTATGGCCTTCCAAGTCTAGACTGGCGAGTCCGCTCGTGGTGCCCAACTCTCACCAACTGTTTGTATATGAACAGCATTGAGTCCCGGCAAGGAAAGCGATCAACTTAGAGCAGGCTCCTGCGAACCACGGATTGGAGCAAATTTAATGCCCATTGGCAACTGAAATGAGTGTCCGTCAACGTTATCCTGTCGAAGACCCGTTGATTCTGTTGTCAACCGGGAAGACGGCAATCGCTCTGGACACTATACTAAACCAGAGAAGATGGAATGACTCTGACACCGAGACAGGCAAGCTGTACTGTATTTATGTTGCTATCGGCCAGAAGCGCTCAACGGTGGCCCTGTTTGTCAAAACGCTGGAGGAGAATGATGCCATGAAATATTCGATCATTGTTGCAGCTACAGCCTCAGAAGCTGCTCCTCTTCAATACCTTGCGCCCTTCGCTGGTTGTGCTATTGGGGAGTGGTTCCGAGACAACGGTAGACATGCCATTATCATTTATGATGATTTGTCAAAGCATGCAGTTGCCTACCGTCAGATGACGCTGTTGCTTCGTCGACCCCCTGGACGGGAGGCTTTCCCTGGAGACGTCTTCTACCTTCATTCTCGTCTCTTGGAGCGTGCAGCAAAATTGAATAATAAGCATGGAGGCGGTTCTCTCACTGCACTCCCTATCGTCGAGACACAGGGTAGTGACGTTTCTGCATACATCCCCACCAACGTGATCTCCATCACAGATGGGCAGATATTTTTGGAAACTAAACTCTTCTTCAAGGGCATCCGTCCTGCGGTCAATGTTGGATTGTCCGTATCTCGTGTTGGTTCTGCCGCTCAGCTGAAATCCATGAGGTAGGTCGCCGGTTCGCTCAAGCTCTTCTTGGCCCAATATCGTGAAGTTGCTGCCTTTGCTCAGCTGGGTTCGGATTTGGATGCCGCCACCAAGCAAGCCCTTAGACGTGGTGAGCGTCTGACGGAGCTTTTGAAACAGAAGCAGTACGCTCCTATGGCTGTCAATGAGATGGTACCTTTGATCTGCGCTGGTATTAATGGCCTTCTTGACTATATACCTGTTAACAGGATTATGCATTGGGAAGCTGAGCTCCTTGCCCACTTCAAAAGTAATAAGCCAGAGATACTTTCCAGGATCCAAGATGAAGGCATACTTAGCAAGGGCCTGGAAGCTCAGATCAAGCAAGTCATCATCGAGTTCAACAAAACTTTCTCACAGGCAGTTGCTTCCGGTGTGTAAATCTCCACCGCACAATTTTTCATTCGATCTTTGGTTCCACGCAAATTTCCATTTACGATACTCGTGAAACGGCGTAGCATCTGGTTAAGTAACTCCTGTTTTTCTGCCTCAAATTGTCACCAAACTTTTTTAGGAATGAGCCTGGGGTAGAAGTCCTCTGAGATACTCTGAGATTTATATCAAATGACACTCGACGCCACTTTACTTGGTTTTAAAAATCTGTTGTGTACTTCCGCCCACTAAATCCCGTTCTGAAGCTGATTGTCTTTCTTTGGGCAAGGTAAATACTATAAATCAGCACCTAGTACCCTAGCTCTCTAAACTTGTCTGTTATTTTCTCGACAGCCAGGGTGGCTTCTCCGGGCTGGTTTCTCTCGTCGTAGTAAGCTAAAATGATCAACTTGTCGGTTTTGCACAAGCAACACCCGCCTCACTCTTTATCTGATTAGTACACTGGACTAAAAGAAAAGACTGACTGAATTCCCTGTCCTTCCACATATAAAATGTTGATCAGCTTTGATACACGTGTAATTTTGGCCATTCACAACAATGCCGTCTGCAAGCGCAGATGTAAAGTTCTTGAAATGATCAACAAGATCATGGAGTTCTTCTTGGTGGACCTATCTATTTCATCACCTGCAGCGCACACAAAATAAGAGCAATATTGTTGGCCACATCAACATAACCTATATCAAAATGCAATCGCCGGAGGCATAATTCAGCTCTTATGAGCAATTAACTCTCCCCGCCAGGTATTCATGATTACCAGTGCTGCTTAGGTTAACTATCCAAGTTAACGGGTTAGTTGTTTCAGCTGTTTAAGAAACATAGTTGGGAGGTATAATTCCTCGAAACATTTCAACTTCGGAAACCTTGCATATAGTTCTTGATTTAAATTCATGTCAATTGGATTCCCTCGGAATGGGTGGATAAGCATATGCTATTATTCGGCATAAACCAGAATCAATTAATTTCCTTCTTTCCGTGATGGATTATGTCATCTGCCCAAGGATGGAAGATGACGGATGCGTGACGAACACGACACGCTAGTTGTGTAATATATATCAAATGTATAAAAGACGTTCCACATTTAATTTACAGAATTCTCACTATTATCAGTCAATAATATATGAGAACTCAATTGATGAACAGTCATTGTCCTCAGAAACCTGACATGTCCAAAGCTGAAGAGAACCTGGATGCTATGAGAGGTTATAAGTCGTTAGTGGACTACCTGACAACTAACGCTAAGGGTCTATGGACAGCGCTAAATACAGTATTTGCAATATAGGACACTGAATAACCTACATTTCTCAGACGAGGTGAAAGGACCCGATAAAGCACAGCTTGATCAAGACATTGGCCGTGACCAATACTGCAAAAAGATATACGATACTGGAGGTGATCAAAACAAAGACTTGAGAAAAGTCCCTGCTGAACCTGAAGCGTCAGTGCTGAGATCAAATAAAGCTGCTACAACGATGTGATATGGCTAACTATGCTGATGTAAGAGCCCAAAATAGTTCTGGTATAGCCAATATGAACAAGAAGAAGGCATACGACGAATTGATTCGGATGGCCGGTGAAACTCCTGAGGAATATTGATGATGCCATTTCCAGAGTAGGAGTGTTAGCTGATACGGATATATTTAACGGAATTACTGCGGTCAAAATGTATAATGGGAGAATTTTATTGATGGCCTTGGTCTTTATGTCTTTCGAGGCTCTAATGGCGCCACACCGTGCGTCCCAGCTTACATAACGCGTCAACAAGCGCACTTCCTATTAGAACCCTAGAATTACGACGAGGCGTTGGAAATAAGCATCTAAGACCAACGGGAGGCCAGATTCACGACCAATTGAACTGTCGCACAAAGTCGTTATATTCTGAAGAGAATTAGTTCTGTTGCATGGAGTTGCTTCACTATAGATGGAATTACCTTTCCGACTGATAACACCATCACCATCAGCATCGAGTCTTTCAAATTGGCTGCTTGCCTCATTTGCTTCAACACCAAAAGCTGAAAGATCCTTTTGGAACTCGTTCCAGGTAACTTTGCCTACTAGGGTGATGAGTATCCGCATATATTCCTGCCAAATATTCGGAATGGCTGAACTGGAAGGGGCTCTAACCGGAATTCTCCTTAACCTGAAATAGAAAGCTTAGTGATGGAGAGAAAATTATACAAGGTTTGGGTTGTGACGTACCCCGTCACCGACTTGCTTTTGCCATTCGGGTTCGTATTTTTCGTACCATCCTGATTTATTGGAGGACTGTGGGAAGCTCAGTATTGCAATTTAAATTATAGAGAGTGCCTGACAAGAGTAGAATATCGTATAATACTTTGTAATACTTACCATCGTGAATAAGAGATTGGTATGTGCTGCGTAAAGCGTTCTAGGAATTCAATACATCCAGGTAATGCGTAAATTTAAAGACTGGTTGAATCTTGTGGGAAGGGGAAGGGTGAGTTTATATGCTTTATGGATACACAATTAGCGCTCACTTAGGAGCTGTCATCGTTCGGCATTCTCCACAAGGTCCTTATCCTGCTTGATCAATTCGTGGATATGTGTAAAGTAGTTAACCAGGAAAATGACGCTCAGTCACAGTGGCGTGATGGTGACGACCCATGACATCGTTCTCATCCTCCTCGACCGCGTATTGATAGGAAGATCTCCCTTGGATAAGGATTCGCCTTCTGGTAATTTATATGCCAGTTTCCCCCTCTGAAACTTCGGAATCTCTCAATCTTCGAACATGCAATCTGCTACTGGAATATTCAACGTGAGAGGTATTGCAGGGGTAACTGACCATCTCAGCTGGTGCGAAGTCACTGGCCCCTCTGGCATCAAGCTACATGCGCTCCCTTATCCCAGAAGCACCATCTCGGTACATACACAAACGATGTTCAAAGCCAAGCAAATATCAGGCGATGAAACTGTATGCGATATCATTCTCGATGCGCCTGTTTCGACTCCAATTCGAGTGACCTTAGTTTCATCCAAAACGAAGCTCTCACATACCAACACTTACATGTACGATATGCGCCTGCAGCTATACCCAAAGGGCCTGTCTGGGGTGATCACAATAGTTCTTGGTGAAAAGGCCAATCGAGGGGCCGTTGCTCTGTCAAGCCTGACAGCAGTGGGAGATAATCAGGCCAATTAAGCAGCAATGGAAGCTTCTTACCTTTGGATCGTATTGGTACCTAGTGGTAAATACGGTCTAAATTAATCCTAATACGTTATACCAATCGAGGTATGGCAATTTCCGCTCTGCTTTTGTACTTTAACGCTATGGATTATTGATAAAATACGAACAATATGAACCAGGCAACTAACAGAGACGAAATCAGGTAGCTAAATTCCGATAACCTTCTCTCCGCATTGAATTATGGTTCCAAAGCCATTTATTACGGCGATTGGGTGGCTCATGCCCACGGCGATCATAGCTCCACTAGCTTGTTTCTGTTGCGGGGAGCCTGAAATTTTACAGCGGGCAGTCTCAAGCAAGAAGCCTTGGCATAGGTAAACCGAGACCAAATGCTGCGGGCTGTGGAAATAACATTAGGGATGGCCTTCCGACCGTTCAACATATTAACTACTTGCCCTCACCCTCTTAATGGTTGAAGAAATATTCACTTAACACCTGCCTATTGTCGAACCAGACTACATTGTGCGGTTATGATAGTTTGCCTTCGTAAGCCTGCTTTCTGTGCGGTGACTAATTCCTCATAGGCTTTCTATCAGCGGCTACTGTTCGAAATTTAGGACATCAAGCATTCTTAGGGTCTACTGCCCTGTGAACAAAGTGAATTTGATACATGTCACATCCGGCATGGAGTCTTTATCAAAACAGATTATAACGAGTTCGTCACCAGCGGTCTTGCTAGAAATGTGTGGTACAGGAATCTAGAATGGAGAGGGAAAGCCAAGCGGCCTTTACGAAGGACCAAAATGATATTGCAAGTGCAAAAGTTGTGACATTCTGCCGCTGAATTATTAACTTCATGAAGTATGAATAAGCCACATCAAACCAGAAATCAGTGATTGCCATATCTATCGGCCACAGATTTGTTATGTTTTTTGACTTCCTTGGAATCAGACCTAGGATCCAACTCGCCACTTTCAGAGTTGGGTCCTTCACGGTATACTTTGAGGCTGTCGTATTTATGGCTTTCCCCTTTCGCGTCAGAGCTTGCATGTTTCGACTTTGGCACTTCTGAAACAGGTCTCTTTGTCAGCCTTTACCAATCAATTTTATGAGTGAGTGTGGTACGAGGGACATCTCATCTACCTTCTGTGTTGTCTGTGTTCGTCCTGCTTCCGCATGCATGAGAATGTTTCGCCTGCTTGCCCAATTTAAGGGAGTGACAAGCTCGCTTACTCTCGAACAGCGCAACCTTGTTTCGAGCTAACGTCATGTTGCGTATATGGTAAAGGTTGATAAGCCGTTGAAGGTTTTCTATCATTAAAAGAATATTGAATAGATAGAGAAGAATCCGTCGCTAGAAATGGGCGAGGCGGGTACTACCCATTAAAAACATTGCCAGGGGTGTAGAAAGCTCATTGCTTGTTGCCTCTACGTAGCTAACCATGGTTTCGAGTTTTCGACAACCTGAATGGTAACTCAGGCTCCAAGAAGAATTTAGTGTACTGTCAGTGTGACACAATCTTCTTTAAAGTTTCGAATTTACGCCACGCGGTGATCCTGACGCTATTGGCCCCCATGCCCAGCGAAAGGTGTCAGTCACATGTGGGGGTAATGGCATCATAGCGGCAGGGCTATTAAGTGAAGGCAGTATGGTCCCTGGTAAGAAACCCTTTCCCCATAACTCTTCTGCAACATGTCAGGTCATATTGAAGCACACACAGATGTCAAAGTAAATTATATAGTAAAGTTTCAATTACAGGCTTCAATTAACTATCCAAGTCTACTCCCGACAGAAACGCCCAGGCGGTTCGTCGCTATTACGTCGTTCCCCTCCGAAAGAAGTTATTTCCCGAAGAATCAAAGTTCTGGTTGAGTCATACTGTTAACATTGGGCAGTACCGCACCTCCTTCGACTCTGCCGAATTTATTCTCAATTTTGAACACAACTCAGCCGATATCCCCGAGAACGAGGGGGCCGAGTGCAAAAGGACGCATGATGTTTGATTGTAAAGGGATCACTCACTTGAATGCTTGAGAAATAAGATCTATACGCCGATTTGAGCAACATATCAAACCGTAGACCTAATATAGTAAAGGAATGTCCCACTGTTTTTTCTCGATGTATTTCTGGTAGATCAAAACTACGTTAATACAATTTCTGCCACTGGGTCAATGTCACGTGGCCATGAGTAGCCTAGGCCTCGCCAAAACCCGCCCACTGCCCAAACCCGCCCGCGAAGACCCAGCCCATGGTGTTGAAAATATCCCGGTTGCTGAGATAATAATAAGGCTGGGATCACGTGCATACATATATACTTGACTCAGTCTACTTGTATCTTAGACAACACATGCAATATAATACACAATCAACTCCCTCAATAATATGAACATTGGAGCATCACTTAATAAACCAACAAGATTAGTAATAGTTGCCCTTTCGGCTCAGCCGCCGGGCGTTAATGAATTGTGTGTGTGTGTGTGTATACCCTTCGATCATCCACTCTCGGGACACTATCCTTTCCCCTCAAACGTTACCGCGAAATTCCTGAAGGCGGTGGCGAACTACAATGAAATTGGCCTGCGAATGCCTTCCCTGGAAAATGCTTCCAACCAGCCATTAGCTCGTTATCTAATGAGTTGTGACTAACAATTCCTGGCTCTCAGAGGAATTCAAGCCCAAAAGACCCATGATGTCCTCCACGAATGGCTACTATGAAAACCCCACACTATGGCCAGACCATGGAAGAGCTAACTTGCCGACCTTGAAATACGAATCACTTCACAAACAAAACCTTGTTCGCAGACGCACAGACTGAAGCCTCAAGAAGCCTTAATATCTATCAAAGATGCAAGTTTACCCCGACGATATTACGAAAGGTCTTCCAGAATTTACAGCAAAACAATTGCCGAGTCCTAGCAAAGGTCTACGGGAAACTGGTTGAGCCAGATAAGCAAGTTAAATACCCCTACAATGGGCGGAAGACTGTGGCAGAGGTAAAGCAAGAATCCACTCCCAAGGAGAGTAAACCTCCATGGTGGCCTCCTGGAGTGCGCCATCGGGAACCCAACCATCTACTTAAAGCAGGTAACTGAACATTTTTGCTTTCCATGATAGCCACTATGCTCATTGTCTCACCAGTGCGCATCGCTTTTCTTCCTCACAATCTTTGTGGTTTGCATTACAGTCATGGCATCACATCACAGAAATTGAGGAATGCAAAGCAGTCTGTTCGCTCGCATATTACCCCAGCAGAAAGATTAAAACTCTTAGATGAGTTGTATCGTGTCAGAGGAGAAGAGGAAAAGCTTTTGAGGGGATTTCTCGGTAGGGTCATACGACCACGTAGTATTCGAATCTAACAAAATACACTAGAAAGAGACTCAACTGTTTTTATCTCGCGAATAAATTTACCAGCTGCCAATAAAACTTCCAGCGGACAGGGTCAGCCGAGTATTTGGGCCTCTCCGGGCATGAAGAATATACAGCAAGATACAAATCATCATCTAGCACGGGAGATGTGTACTACGCTTCTTTACATCAGCTGCATTACTTCGCAGGATACAACACTAGCACAGAATCTGCGCTCAACTCTTTCCGGGCCCCTGCAACGTTCACAGCCTCTGCAACGTCGTCCGCACCATTTGAAAAAAGAATTTGACGATTAAGGATACATGCCCTCTACAGCAAGTTATAATCCCATGGGGTTGATGCCTTCTCATTATGTCACCAGTCATTCTTTGTTTGTGGGTTTTCCGGTACAATAGTGGATGATAGGCACCTAGGATACAAAATCGCGCTCGATAGGTTCACACTGAATCAGCAGTTCTTGTAGATCAGATGCACAGTTAGGCGATTTGACGGCAAATCCCTCTATCCTGTTATAGATTCTGGAGGGCACGGCAAGTGGCGAAAGCATAGATTTATCATAGGAGACATCTCCGCTCTAGCTTATTTTGGTAGTTCCAGATAGGTTGGGTAGAGTGAAAACGCACTGTACCTATGACTCGCGGTCTGTAAGTATAAGCTGATCAAAAGTTGAATTTGTAGCTTTCTCCCCAGGCCCCACGACATAGGAGTCTACAAGGATGGACAACTTCGAGTTTCACAACAAAAAATTCTTGGGAGACCCCAGTCAAGAAACCACATTGGTATTCGGCTAACTTGCAGCGTAAAAAGCATCGAGAGCAGTACAAGCAGAAGTCACACTTGCTTCAAGCCTAGTAAGCACACTATCAATATACAAGTCAACATTGTTACTTTCGAGATCTCTCGTCCTGTTCTCCTCATCCATCTTTTTGCTCTCTATTCGAATCTTTTCAAGGCTCTCGCGGATCCTGTACATTCCTAGCACCTTTGATTTGCGTTCAAGATCGCCACAAACTGATCGCAACCGAGGTATGTCTTTACTGAAGCTGATTTTGGTATTAGCAAAGTGTAGATGTCAAGTCAGTTGAAGACTTACAAAGTTCTTTTCATTTCATAGATCGCATTAGTTGCCTCTGCAATATATGCGTATAGCGTTATATAGCTATTCATACGATTCTCCTCATGATCCATCTCCAGCAGCTGCGAAAAAATGACCATGTCAAAATTTCGTTTAAGTCTGCTTTCTAACTGCTCGTTTGTCATAGGGTAAAAGGGCACAAAGGAAGATTTGAATGTCGCAATATGCGCGTGAGAATTTTATTTATTGATTTCTAGTGGTCATTCCTAAATTCAGTGAGATGTCCTGCGGTTTTGTGTTCGCCGGCGAAAGGCCTAGAGCAATCGAAAAGCCATTTCCAAGCTGAAGAAGGAAGATCCGGAACGCGGGGATGTTCACTACCAGATATCGTATTTCTTATCGGCAACAGGTTCATACATCATTGGTTAGCTGGGAACCAACACTGGCTATAGGCCAGAAGGGTCGGCTAGTCTGGTAATGAAGCTTGTTTTAAGGTTTTACTGTTAGGAAACGCGCTATCCGCTATTATTATAGTCCGGTTATTTTACAATACGGTATCTAAAACAATGCGGCTAAATGGCAATTCAGAAACGCTAAGCTACTTGAGACGGCCTTATCAGCCTCCTTGGTTTTGACTGTGTTTTATAAAATACCGGATTATCATAAAAGCGGGGGGCGCGTTAGTTTCAGTAAAATTCGGAAATCAAAATTACATTTAGCCCAGCTCGGTCCTCAGGTACTGATCGATGTACCTTTCGCCGCCTATCAAAAATACGATATCTGGCAGCAGACACTCCGCGTTCCCGATCCTTTGTGCCAGCTTGGCTTTCGATTGCTCCAGGCCTGAGTCCTGTGTTTAGTCATCTTGAGATCTTAACTCCTTCAAGCAGATAACTACTCAAAGGCCCACTAATTGAACCATATGTGGGTTTCTAATTATCTCATGTTAGACTTCGAATAGTATTTTATTTCATCATCCTTCCTGACAGCTGGTCTTGGTGATAAGCCTATCATTATTGTATTTTAATTAGAGTCATAGTGCATGGAATTTTCCACTACAAAAGTCTCAACTATCCGACGGTTGTGTATACCCTCACACCCTTGCTGCTGATCGGCAGTTAGCTGTTAGGATCAGCGTTTCACGCACTTTTCATAGGCGTGCCAAAAGGGGGAGTGGATATAGTGTGCCCTTCCTTCAAATGTTATGGTCCTGTGTCCCGAGTCAGCGTACTGGGCCTTGAGATCGAGTGTGGGGCCTGCGGCTCCTTGCTCCGCGGCGCATTCACGTGCCGCACGCCTTTCCCAAGTCGCGTTGGTGTCAGCCGCTACGTTCGTAGGAACAAGAACGTCTTTCCCTTTTCCTCTCCATCTGATTGAAAACCGACTTGTATCTTTCGGACTAGCATCGACGAATCACGACTTCGTGAGGCATGCTTCTGCGAGCGGTCCGTCGTGACACTGAGGAGCGTTCGGTGCATTCAGCATGCCATAGGTGGGGTGAATCGACCATCGAATCGGCGATCTGGCACCGCGGTCAGCTGGGTTCCGAAATTTCAGGGATGAAATGTAACTCGCCAACTTTAGTTCGTCGTCTTGATTTCAGGACGGCCAAAAGATTCCTCCGTTACATTTCCTCGATCAATCATCAACGTCCAGCTTAACTCGTGCAGCTCGGTGTACTCTCGGCCTGTTGGGATTCGTAATAGCGGCGATGATATATCTCGAATGGATGTGAGAAATGTCTAATAAAGACCGAAACATTGCCTATCTACATCAGCAACATGTCCAGTGCAGAAGGCGGCATTCACTTACCATGGCAGTAGCTTTACATCGACCATGGGTGATCTAGAGATGAGGCAAGCGTCAGCTCAGTTATACGCAGGAACAGGAGCAGTTCTTACTAGAGGGCAGACGGATATCTTCCAATGCGCAGTGGTATGCCTTTGCTGTTGGAACGGACACAGCCAGTGGCCAGCGGACATGCAGTTGCACCAAGTCAAGATACACCGGAGGAGGGATGGTATATCGACTGTGGCGAGATCTGGGGTAGCTTCGGTTGATGTTGCTGCGGAAGGAGCCGTGGTTTTACTTGATGGTCATTTATGTGATCTTTCTCCTTGTCGAATACTGCGATACTCATTTGGTGTCATGGGCGGATCATGCCGACAAGGTTCGGAATAGACGTGGACAAGAGAACAGAGCTGTCGGAATATGGCAATGTCCTGTTACTTTCACAGTTAGCTCTGGATCTGACAGGGTGAAGCGGGGAGATGAGAGCAAATTGGAACGTTACCGCGTGGCTGATCGGGAAAGGGAGACTTCCTGGTTCGGAAGTAGAATGCATTGAGTGGATTGCCGTTTCAAAGCATTTCTCGGAGCAGAAGGAGAAAATCGAAATTAACGGCCCGACTCGTCTTGTCACTGCAAGATTGACAATCGCGCTGCGGGAGAAAGAGACATCAGCAATACTTCATGAAGGACAGAGAGGCCACGCATGAGGCAATTACTAGAAATGGGCTGGCTCGTGGGACATCCAAAAGGGTTGACTTCTTATCCAGCGAATCATCAGCAAGGCTTAATCTTTTCAACTATAACAATGTCCAGCCTTACCTTGGCAGTTGCTGCCACACGCGGCTCCTTTTCAGCAGGGCCAAACCGGCTGCAAAATTCGATCTATTGTAGAAGGAATCATTGATAGGTGGACTATAAGGGGCCGTTGTAACTCACTGCCCTGACCGCTGGGATATTTTCAAGACGACTGATGTTCGTCAGTAAATTCGCACGCAGGCCGCGGAGACGCGACTGATCTGATCTCTTTCACGTCAGCATGGCTTCGAATGACCGGGACACTCTACTTACCCACCGTCACAGATTTCAGTATCAAGGGTAGCCAGGCTAGGGGTGATACAAAGGGTCAGTCCGATCACAAGTTCATGAAATCTCAGAGTCAGTCCGTACGTACCGAGAGTAGCTGGCGAAATCGAGGGCATTTTGCACCGAGTCGACATGAGGAGGTTTGAGAAAAGATGTATGAAAGTCTGTTCGGGGGTGGCCCAAGGCCAGATATTTATAGTGTTGTCACCAGCCTTCCAACTTAAGTCGGTGAATTGATCGTTGCACATTGTAAAGGTCAACAGGAATGGCCCTCCGATTTTGGCTGGTTCTTCACCATTGATTCTCAGCGATAGTCGGAGGTATTGCAGTTTCTCACTATTGGTACCGTTTCAACATGCACAAAGATACTTCAGATTGCGCTGATCACGCTGACAGCATGTTTCTACGTTCATCAAATGCGTCTGGACTTCATCACTACAGGTAACAACCGCCACCTCGTTCAGTTCTATTCACTGGCCATGAAGACTTATTTGATGATTAACCGTTGAACACTGTTCATGTCGTCGCCGTCTCTTTTCCTTTCTTCTTCCCACTGTTTTTTGGTATCGCCTCGGAGCGAAATTCGAAGTATTTGCATTTCTTTGATGTTGCCATCTGTTTCATCATCATCCGCAAAATATCGGCTTTATTCACGCATATTTCTGAGCGGTGGATAAGCCTCACTGTTACTATGACTTTTTACACTTGTCCGGGATTGATGCTCTCGAGCACTGGCCAGCCGCGTTGAGCCACTGCGGACATTACCTTACAGTCTGAACCTGAACCCTTTCAGGGATCACGTTGAACGCGAAGATGTGTTCATTCTCTGCAGATATTCATGCGAGGATATCACTTTGAACTGGAGCGTCTAGCTCTCGTCGACGCCCTGAATTCAGTAGATGGACAAGACTGCAAAGAGCTACCCGCTAATCCTCTACACAAAGTGCCCAACGCGATGATATGTAGATCATATACCGTGGCCTAGTGTGGCTTTTATGACCGGGGCTTCTCAAGATTAAGAGCGTTTTAGGACAGACGTTTCAGAAGGAGGACCCTCTCAGAATTATACTCTTGTTGCAACCTCACTCTCAGGTAGAAACCATTCCTCAGAAGATTGGCCAATTTCGCAATCAAGATACTCACCGCTGCCGCTGTTGATTCATCGTCCCACAGTCCCGGCTACAGCTTTGGAAGCCACGGAAACCAGCTGCTTCACCTGACCAAGTCCTGCAGCGCCTGAAAGCTGGTCCTCTTCATGTGCCGAAATCACGAAAATGGCATTGCTGCTATCAGCTGTGGTGGCGCGGTAGCAGTGGTCTGGACGCAGGCTGTGTAGGTGCACAACGTAGAAAGCATAACTAGTCGGGGGTGGAAGTCTGGGTCTTTGAGATGCCAATTAGCGGTCTCACAAGATGGACCAGCTGCTGAAACCAGTTGGGTGTTCCAGGTGGTTCTGGGACATTGCATATCTCCCGAGCTTCCTATCCTGACGTTGAAGAGGATTCCCCTCAATCACAGATTGGAAATCAAACAAAATTATGAAATTATGGAATGACGCAGAGAAATTCAAGACATACTGAACGCTGTCCTTGCATTCAATGTTAAAGATATATTTTGAAACTATGAAGCTGCTTCACAATTTGCGTGTTGAACGAAGTCTACCGTACATTATTTTGCGACCAACTACTGTTCCAGGATTTTCACATCCAAACTTCTCGCCATAACTTTCTAGCACCCGCTCATCCACCCCTGAAGTTGCTGAAGTAGGTTCAGTTCATTCCCAAGTCCTGCCCATGTAAAGACGGCCACATCCCAGCAATTCCAGATAAATTTCAAGTGCCCATTGAAGCAGCCCCTGTTCTCTCCTCATAACTCCTTCGGGATCCAGGTACTAAGCCAAGACTGTGACAATACTTGGCTTGAATCTTTCACCAAAGACTTTAGTGGCTAGTCTCAGTATACCAATCGTCTGATCTACGTACATGTACATGTACTATTCTTGAAGTCGAGCAGCTCCATGTCATAGACAGCTTAAACGCGAGGGCGAACGTATCGGAGTAAGCCCGTATAAGTCAACACCCAGACCCAGGCTAGCTTGATACCCTCCAATTTGACATCCTTCGCGCCCATTTCTTTGAGGTAAGCCTCGGTGTGTGCCCAGCTTCCCCTACTGGGGTCTGCAGCGTTCGAGAACCATGTCAAGGGTGTGCCACCCTCGTAATCCAATGCATTGATATTAGCTCCTCGCTCCAATAAAACTTTTGCAACCTCCAACGAGCAGTATTCAATAGCCCAAGAGAGTGGTGTCCGTCCCCACTGGTCCCGAGGCTCCACGTCTGGCTTACTTTCCAGGAGATACGAAAGGAGCCTTGTGCAGTTCCCCATGGCAGCGTAATGTAAGAGAGATCTCTTGTGACAATCCAATCTCTTGAATTTTTCTTGAGCCCGAAGCGACAAACGAGCTTTCTCAACAAAAGCCACCAAGTCTGGATTACGAGCAATGCCTTTGATGGCTTTCAAATGCTCAAACTCTGCGTTCATCCTCAATGATGCAATTAGACGCAGAGAATTTTAGCTTGAGCGATAGTAACAAGCTTCTCGAGTGAGCTTGGACGGGGATGAATAGAAAAATTGGTGAGATCGGTCGAAGGCGATCTGAACAAAGAAGAGAGTAAGAGAATATCAAGACACTGAGAGCGTAAGCAGCAACCGGATAGAGTATTGAAGGATGAGAAAATCCCCATGAAAGCTGATAAAGTAGGGATATGATACATCTAATATACTTTACGCTTGTCTGGCATTGAATGAAATCAGTGGGTTGAGGACAAGTGAAAATACCGGTAGGCATTTTTTTGAGGTCTGTTCAAAGCTACTAATTCGATTACCAACATTTTAAATACTTGAACTGCTTCTAGGATTCCTGGCATCTTCAAAAATGGGGATAAACAGACTTGTAACGTTAAGCTCAATTTGTGCGCATAGAATCTCAGGCCTCATCTATTGCCGAGCAAGTGATAGTTCCCTTAGCTTGCAGGTTGGCTATGTCACCACCCAAGGCCCTGATGTGAGAAATGCAGTGATGGGATTAATTTTATACATCCTGTTTTTCGCATGTTTGTGTCTTGTATTATCTCCGAGGTTAGACTCAGGAGCTGGCTTGCTGTTATAACAAGATACGAAGAGATATAATTGCCGAAAAAAAGGTTATGAGCAGAGCTGATCCCGTGCAACTTGGAATTTTATAGTGATGAATCAAACGAAGTTCTGGCTACCGAATTGAACAAAATGCTATCCAGCCCGCACCTGATCTCCAACGTGAATAGTACCGTTTTTAGTTTAGCTATAACCACCCTGTGTACAACCCATCTGAAATAAACGTTCAGCATAGTTGCAATATATAAAGTAGGATCAGAACAGGGAGGACCAATTTTCCAGCAAATACTGTGTCAGGTCAAGGGGGAGGAATCGCTGCTCGAGTAAGGATGGTAACTAGAGACGGGGGTTGGTTGGTGCCGCCCACTCCACCCACCAAACTACAAGACATCCCTGCCGAGAGCATGTGCGTGGGCAGAGAATTATTTGAAGATATTGGGCTAAATTCAAGGATATGGTAACGGCGAGCCAGACCCACAACTGCGACTGTTTTCTCGGGGTAACGCTTCCTGGGGTATAAGATTCCCTGTGAGAAGTTAAAACAGGAATCACCAACTTACAGCAGCAAAACTCCAGACCTTTACAGCATTCCAGTCGTGACTTGGGTGGAAGTATGTTAATGTTTGATGTAAAGTAGCCTACTTTCGTCATTTGCCTGACATTCACCAACCCAAATGCTTCTTTCATGTTCGCCGTGTACGAGTAAAGAAGCCATTTTGCCATTAACACATTCCATTGCATACTCCTCTATGCTTTGAGGAACACTCCACGAACCATACCCTAGCTAATTTTAGCGTCGCTTTCCACGTGTTGAAATAGTAAACGGCTGATCAGGCATGTCCGGCGCCATGGCCCGAAACCCCAAAGAGGCAAGACATTCGATTTGGCGTACATGGGTACGTGACCCGCTAGTTATTTTCTGCCATGGTTAGCCGGAAATAGCAAGGACATTCCCGGCCAACCATGGCAGAAATAACTAGCAGGCCAGCTTTTGGACCTGCGGCCAAGTAGAATGTAACTGCCCTGTGGCATCTGAGAAGTGATGCTCGTCTATGATTATCGTTGTATCAAGTCCCACAGAATGCTACTTAGTTCGAACCATACCACGGCAACCGGGGCTCGGGCTTAGCGTCTCGGTCTTAGCGGCTCGGTCTTTAGCTTGCTCACCGCTCGTTAAGCCAACAGCCCGTACATGTAAAAAAAAATGTACACTCAACTACTCCGTAGTTCTTCCATTACGATACAGTAGAGTCTACATTGTCTTAGCATATAGTCAGCCACTAGGCAGCTGCCAAATTCTCTAGTTGCCAGCCGTCGGATGGGAATTGCTGTGCTGCGGGCGACGTCATGCTTCCAGTGAGTCAGAGTTCCTGTCGGCAATTTCCGCCAGAGACTAATATCTCATAGAGGCATAGATCACAAAAATGCAGCAAGTTCAGTGATTTCCCCTTCTCCCCACACAGCTCGCGAATTACATAGGAATAATATGCTAATAAATCGGAAGCAACAGCGAAAACCGTTGTGTCATGACTTGCTGTATACGGGTCAAAGGGTTGGGCCGTCACAATCGGCTGAAGGCGACCAGGCAGGTCCGAGCATCCGTCCCCACCACAAATCTTTCACCGGGTGTGCACGGTGTAGGTAAGTAATATGGTTGTATTATAACGGAATTTGGCACTGATGCACGTGGAAGAGCACGCCGAATAAAGTGTGGCGAAGAAAAGCCGCATTGTACAAAATGTCTCAAATACGGTCAACTTTGTCCTGGCTATCCGAATCGAGCATGGATTTTTGAACCTTCGAAAGTGGCCAATAATGTCAATTATATACAAAGCAGTGGAGTTGAAAAATCGTCAAGGACTAAAGTCTTGCAGTTGAGCAAGAGTGACAAATATACATCGCAACCGCCAGGACGGTGCTATGCGTCTCGACCTCGTACTGAGCTCACGATAGCAAGAATTTCCGGCGATACTACCAAACATACAGGGAGTTCACTTGAAGCAGCAAGTGATATTGCGCATGGACGGTCAGTGTCCCCTTTCAGGAACTTCGACTTGCATCATATCTCTTCTCCTGTTGCAAATTCGAGAAGCCTATCTTTCCAAAAATTCGACTCCTCAGAGTCTCGAGCTATTCAGTTCTACTTTGAAAGGACTGTTCCGTCTTTGCGACAGTTCAATTCAGCTGCTCGTTACCTCTTTGAGTATTTTGTTCCGCAGGTTAGCCATAGTGAAGCAGCGATCAGGCACCAAATTGTTGCAGCGGCTTCGTTACAAGAATTGCGTCTCAATGCTTCCAATCGACCAAGACTTGCGTCAACCCTTTATTACGTTCACTATGGACGCGCCCTCAAACTTCTCGGAGCCATGGAGGCGTCATCAAAACTTCATGTCATGCTGATATCATGTCTGCTCTTCGTTGCCATGGAGAATATCCGCAACGTCCCTCAACAAGCTTATCTCCATCTTCAGCATGGTTTACAGATCTTGCAACGGTGGAAACGCTCACAAAGCTGTTGTGAACTATCAACTTCTGCTAACGATATGATCGCCTCCCTTGTCGAACCGATGTTCGCCCAACTAGAAGCTGCAGCATCAATGGTTGGAATGTCCGGGATAAAAGCCATGGGAAGCTTGCAGTGGCAATTTCCAATCATTCCAGATACTTTTCAAACCCTTTCTGATGCACGGGAGAAATTTTTCGAACTTGGGCAATGGTTATACTTCCACTCAAAACATTTACGCTCTCTCGATTGCTTCACTGTTGGTAACGATCCAGACATTAACGCATTGTGGAAAGTCTGGTATCGGCGATTTTCGGATTTAGCAAATAACATCTCCGCCGACGATACTCGTCAGTATTTGCAAAGTCGACTTCTCTATGTGCACTATCATACCCATGTCATTTCGCTGCGTTGCCAACAGTCTCCGTACGAACATATCTGGGATTGGCATATTTCCGAACTTCGAGATCATTTGGCCGTCTGCTACGAAGTGTGTCATAGCGAGGAAACTTACAAAACAAACGAAGATCTGTCCAGTATCGACTTCGACTTTACACCTGGAGTGCTCCCACCCCTGTGGCAAATATGTGTGAGTTGTCGCGACCCTGTATTGAGACGTCAAGCCTTGGACCTTCTCCGCCTTCACCACTACCGATGTGGACACACGGATGATTGCTCTGCTGTTGTGCATGCTGAAGCTATTATGCGCTTGGAAGAAGATGGAATTAACGAAATACGCACTTGCCATGATGTTCCCGAGATAAGGCGAGTGAGGCCTCTCGAAGCGGACTTGACTCGACCAGGGGTGTTAATTTTAACTTATTCTCGCGCTCCATACGCGTCTAGAGAAACGATTACCGTGCCATACGTATCCAAAACGCCCGCCCCAGTACTACCGTTCAAATTATGGCCTGTCGGAGAAGCCATGAGGCTAGCAGGATACCAGGGAATGATCCGGCCACGGACACATATCTGCCAGTGCAAATCGTATGGAGCACAATAGCCTCTTTGTTTGGCAAGTATGTCTCAAGTACGTCTGATTTACACTCATTGTTTAACCGTTTGTAGATCTTGCTAAGGAGCGAGCTCAGGAGAGCATAATCCAAGCTGGAGATATATTCCTTGAATTTTAGCTAAACATAGCTGAATAACTTGACAGTGTATGGCTTTAAGCCTTAAGTTATGGAAAATATCGACGGGAAACCGTTTCAAAAGGCCACCAGTACTGTCGGAAAATTCAGGATGGTTTTGTAGACCTTTTGATAGTATTAGTCCCGTTCATATTATACTCATCACTTTGGTTCCATATTCCACCAGGGGTGCGAATTGCTATATTGCCCTGCTTCAACCAATACAAATTAGGCATCAAAGCTTGCATGCAAAAATAATTGTCCTTTGGATGTCCTTAAACCCATCTCTTATCATAATACTCATCAATTCGGACAATCTTTCCCTGATTATCAATCGCAATGGCTATACAAAAACAACACTAAGAATACTTCTCACTTGCGTGAAGAGCGACTGTGCTATCTTTCCTAACAAGTTCATGGCTTTGATATCCAGTCCATACTTGTTCCAAAACGGTATTTCTTGCGATGTGACGGATATTCTGTTTGTATCTGTTTTAAGTTTCCACGAAATTCAAGTAATTCTGACAGATTGTATCAGTATTTGCGCTGTAAAAAATTGATATACATTCTGAGAATTTCAGGTAGACCAAGAAGCGTTTGATATCCAATGTGTTTGATATAATGAAAACATGATGATCATACGATTTTGTCTCCGCAGCATAGTATATAGAAATAAAAACAACTCATAGAGTCACTTTTGTCGGGTTTCACGAAATCCCTAACGTATTGATGCAACAGGCCGGGTTTTCGCAGGCGAGTTTGGGCAGTGGGCGGGTTTTGGGGACGCCTACACCTGTCTTTCAGTCTACCTATATTGCAGTAAAGAATTCTGATGCTAAAATTCGGTCTTACGTATAAGCCTATCTACGATTACGGGAGTATCCGATACTAAAAGTGTCAAATTCAACATTGAACCTAAATGTTTTGTCCAGATTTGCTCTAGGCTGTGTAAGTGTTTAGAGGTTTCATGATATGATCTTCGCAATATTTTAAACTAGTTCTTAAGCAAATTGGACAAGCGTCCATTAATAACTACCATATGAACGTATCCAACATGGCTCTCTCTTCTCGTATGCTGTACTGGCGCGTCGTCAAATTATCTAGCCATATTCAGGATATGCTTCAGTCCATCAAAATCAGGAATGTTTTGGTTTCCTGCAAGAATATCACTGAGCGTATTATGCGCTACTCTCTGGATTGTTTGCTCGTCTGTGACACCGACTGCGGTCAACGTGCTAGGAAGACCAAGTAAACAGACGAAACGGGCAACCGCATCACCAGCTTGTGCTTCTCCCCACCCTAAGGTCTCATTAAAAATGGATAGAACCTGATTCTGTGCATTAAAGCATTCACGAATTGTGTATCGAAGAACGTGTGGAAGCAAAATGCAGCTCGTGATACCTACCAACAATAAGCATGGCTTTGTGAAGTGAAATTGGCTTTAATTACCGTGTTGTACATTTGCGACACTTCCCTGGTAATGATTTAGTATGGGTCTTGCACTGATGAATCCGTCATTCTTACCAACTGATGCCCCATTGCATGGCTGACACCGAAACGTATCCCCCACCTCAAAAATGGCACGAGTGCTTCGCGAGCGGCTAGTTGGCAAGTTGAGATTCCGTGAAGAAGTTTGGCTTTATCCATGGAGCCACGACTGGTGCGATACTCCCGCAAACCATATAGCATATTTTGCAGTCCTGAAGTAATTGTCTTTTCTGCCTCTTCGGGACATCCGGGGTAGCACAAACTCTCCACAAAATGATCGACGGCGCGCATCCCCGACGCCAGCCACAAATGATCAGGAGTAGTGGCAGCGACATGAGGATCCAACAATATGAGGTTGGGGGCCCCGCAAAGATGAGTAAAATGCTGCTTTTTGCCCAGCGGATTGGTTGCACTGGCAAAATAGCTCCACTCGCCCGCACTGAGGCTAGTAGGTACGCATATCAATTTTGTAGTTGGAGCTTGGAGTGAGCTCGCCAACCCCGTGACAGGGTCCACTAGGATCTCAACATCGTTGGCATTGAAGCCTGGAGGTAGGGTTGCAGCTAACATCAGGGCCGCTTTGCATGCGTCTGAGTATGAACCGGAGCCAACACTGACGACAACATCAATATGATATCTCTGCACAAGACTTGCTATATCGATCACGTCTGCATAAGGAGAGTGCTTGCCTACGCCAGTTTTTTTGAGCAGTTGGTATGTATTCAATCGTAGTTCAAGTTGTTGGATAATGTCTGTAGCTGTGTCGAGACTCGTACTGACAACAAGAAGGACGCGCTTGGCTTGCCAGCGCATCAGTGCGTCGGGTATATCTTGGAGATACGAAGAAATCAGAATGGCCTCGTGGTCTTGGCAACCGGCGAGTGCAATTTGTTGGACACGCATATCGGATCGGAGGGCCAAGATGAAAGAAATTTCCATTCAATCCTATTTCGTGTAGGCGAAATATATACTCAAATCACAACCATTCACTATTGTATATGTAAAAAGTCCGCAATTTAAAAATCAGTTCTGCCAAGAAACTCAAACAGACTAGACTTTAGCGATAGCGTTAGCTTTCCAGAATCGACCACGGATATAAAATTGTAATCTCCGAATTCACCCTCCTGAATCCAACAACGCAAGGGTTTTGAATCTGATTACGTTTCGTGATCTACGAGTATCCACTCCAAAAAGCCGCGGTTTACCAAGATCAGAAGCTTACGTAGGCGGAATCTATTTCCAACCTCAGTTTGTCTTAACTTAGCTGACATTACGAGTCCCTGTGGGTATGACACCAAGATTTCTATTTGTCTCTTCTCAAAACATCTTTGAGAGCGTCAAAGACATGTTGATATCTTTGTGACTTGTCATGGGTTGGAGCTTATCAGACAAGCAGCTGGAAATGACGCTGAGGAAACCGAATACCAATCTAATGCAATTGATGGTAATTAATATCAGAAGAGAAACGCTACAAGGAAATGTAGTTCCGATTCAAGGAAAGGGGGGGGAAGATTGATCTACGAGCAGTAGCCGAGAAAGACGGTAATTATCGGCATGTTTTTTGATGAACAAGAAACGACAATTTAACCCCCTCCCCTCTTCCCCCAGGACCCTACTTTGTCTGTGCGGATGGACTGGGTGGCAGGTTTCATTATTAGGCCTGCGGCAGACGAGTCCCGTTTTGCCGATGGAACGGGACACATTGAAGAAGTAGATGACGAGCAACAATTTGGAAATTTGGATACTATAAGATCAAGCTCCTTCTCAGTGGCTCCTTTTGCCTTTAGTGCAGAAGCCGCAGGAACCAAGCTCATTTAATGCTTCGAAGTATCGTTGGTCACACTGGTGTCTTGAATTGGACGTGCACAGGGAAAAACCAGAAAGGTACTTCTTCGAAAGCGTCGGCTAAGGCGTGTCGCCTAGTGAAGGATCTGCGGTTCTTCTTCAATACATTCTATCCCGACAGAAAGCTACTATTTAACATGTGCTGACGCTTTGCTCCAAATCAGTTGAGAACAATATACAATAGTCATGCCCGCATCCGTTGCACGAACTCCTGGCGTCGCTTCTACTTTCCAAATCTTCGTAACGGTCCTCAACTACGCTGGTTGCGGCGACAATTACTGTAAGATGGCCAGAGTGTCGGGCTTATGCAAAGGATGGGTGCTCTCCATGAAGGGTCATCTCCCGTTAATTCGAGCAGCAGCCCACGAGAACACCAGCGTCTTCATTAGCATCTTCGCCAATTCCACTCAATTCGGAGTCAATGGAGACTTTTCGAGCTACACGCGCTCCTGGAGGGTTTATCACATAGCAAAGCAGAGAAGACGAAAGACGAGTTGATGACAGTTCGTACTTTAAAATGCGAGCAGTATACTCGGCATTGATAAATGCCAATGAAGCTTAGATTGTATCCATAGCTGCTTAAATTGTACTAGATCCAGGCGTGATGGCCCTTTTTGACACGGGCAGGATAGTAGGCAACCATTTTAGTCAGAGCCATAAAGATGAGTTAATTACCGGGAGTATACCAGCTAGTGAAATTCATTTTGGGACAGGGTAATAATAAATAATAGAACCAGATGAACTGTGCACCCATGTTATTCCAGGCTCAATAAAGGCACTTTGGACATTGATGTCGCTGGAAAAAGCGAGCTCCTCATGTACTGTAAATCCTGGTTCAAGTACAAAGTAAGAATCTGCCTGACGTTTTGTTGCAAGAAGTTATGCTTAGAAAAAGTATTAGATCTATAGACAAGTTATTGAACAAAATGAGCATTTAGTCCTGCATGCAAACGTAGCTGTCCTTTAAGCGTCCTTCATCCCATCTCTTGTTATAATACTCATCGACTCGGACAATCTTTCCCTGATCATCGATCTTGATGACCATACAAACATGGCACTCAAAGTGCTTCCCACTTGCGTGAAGAGCGACGGTCCCATCTTTCCTGACGATGTCATTGCTCTGGCATCCAGACCATACTTGTTCCAAAACGACACCTTTTGCGATGGGGTAGACATTCTGTTCGCCGCTCTAGTTAGCTTGCATGAAGTCCAAACCAATTATGACTGCCCGTACCTGTATGTGAGCCGTAAAAGGGTCGTTACATGCTGTGAAGCTTTTAAATAGGCCGAGAACAGCCTTATGTCCAAGACGTTTGATATGAAATGCATGGTCATACCATTCAACCTCTGGATGATATATAGAAAGAAAATCCGAAACGTCAGAATCAGGCCCTTTAGATTTCGTAAAATCTCCAACGAACTTGAGAACCGTTTCGTTCACCTGATCAATTCGCTCCACTGAAATAGCGATATCTGGAGCTGAGTCGGATTGATTCATATTTGATTTACAGGACAGAAATCGTCTACTGTGTAAACTGTGAGAAGATAGAATCAGACCAGTGTATTTGATACAGTCTGATAAAGCTAAGGGACTTCCCGCTCTTTAAATTTCAATTTGTTCCTCCGCGACTTCTCACTAGCAGGCAGGACGTAATCAAAGGAGATGCTAGGAAGCGAGCCACGAAAGAGCGAGCTACTAAAGAGCGAGCCACTAAAGAGCGAGCCACTAAAGAGCGAGCCGCTAAAGAGCGAGCCGCTAAAGAGCGAGCCGCTAAAGAGCGAGCCACAAAGTCTGAGTTTACCCCCACATGGTGCAGATCCGAAGTGGGTCCGTGCTCCCGGATTTACTAAAGGTGAGGGAGCATAGGCCACATCCGTGATTTGGTTTGGGTTGCGGGCGCGAGACACCAGCGCGCTCCGTTGACTTACCGTGGTACTTGGAAGATGAATATTCGCGATGACGATCGCTATGCAAATTCAATAAGAGCTATTTAAACAGATTGTATCTTTATTATGCTTGCAAGAATGTCGAAATAGTCGAGGGCCAATACCTGAATGCCAGGGAATATAGGAGATAGGGAATATCAGGGGCAAAGACTGGGGACAAATTCTTATGTTGATAATTCTATACTTGCATAGGTAGAGACTACAGTTCTTGGTTCCAAAGGTGCTCACACAAGCTCTTACGAACGATCAAATCAACCGCTTGGGTCCTGCTGTAGCCTTCCGTCCAAGCTCACTACAGTATCATTGACTAAATATCTCATTTCTGCAGGATAGAAATATATCCAAATGTGTAAATCATTGTCGGCAGAAACAATGTGAAGCTCTTTTGCCTAGAACGACAATTTTCTGTCCATATCCGGAAAAAGAAATAAGAGATCTTACGCAAATAGGAACCAAAAATCGATGTTGATAGGAATGTGTGCGTTTTCAGTGAAACTTTTTGAGTATAAGTGATGGGTTTGTTGAATAGGAAGGAAGCCCCAGCCTCTTCCATTGCTTTCAAGTGGGAAGACAGTCACCGATATGGAACACAAAGACCCCCAAAAATTGAAACATGAAAAACAGAACAGGATTGAGCACTCTGTATATTCAAAGGGAAGAAGTGTTTAATACCATACATCGAGCCTCGATGCCGCTGGTTGCCCCTTAAATGCACTAGGGTCTTAATTATGACCAGGTGAAAACATTGCTTGCATTTATGGCACCTGCTTTATACCAAGTGCCAGCCACTTTCCGTTGATTTGGTCAAGCTCTAGAAAAAATAGTTATAATAAAGTCATCAAAGAATACTTTCCATATAGATATGACGCCTCGTTAAATAGTATTGTTGGAGAGCTAGACCTGAATTTACAGTATATCAGAGCTTGATTTTGATTCTATTTCGACTTCAACCAGCAGACATCGGGATTCAAGTCGTAATCCTGGTTGACAGCAACCAGATTGATGCCAATATTTCTCGCCAACTGACAAAGATCTTGGGACTCTTCACATATCTCTTTATCGCTATAGACGATGTATTCAAGGCATTGAAACATGTCTCGGCAATGCTCGAGTATGGTTTGGAGCAGCAGATGGCTTGCTACCGATAGTTCGATTTTCACCCCCCTTTGCGAGTGAGAATGCACTCTGACCATCCGGTCTAAATATAAGACTCTCAGGTTTGGGGGCATTCGGCCGCGGACCAAAGCTGAGAGGTTCCTCTCTTTATGGTAGGACCCAAATAGAGCTTCGGGGGCGACCATGAGATATTTCAGGCCCGTGAAATCATCAAGCCACATGCCTTTGGTTATCAAATCGGTAAGGCCACGCCACCCAAGTTTCAATATCGTTAATGTTTGCCGAAAAGGATACATAAGTGTGTAAAAGTCAAACGGGTCAAAAGGGAGCGCCCTGACGTTGTGTTTGATTTCGAGCACCTCCAGACTCCGAGCAAGACAAAATAGATTCGCAAACGCTGCAAGTGTATAATCGCTTGCTTCGATTAGCAGAGTCTGCAGATTCCTAAAAGGAAACGGCTTAACAGACTTGTCACCAAATGCACAGAAATCAACGAAGCTAATCCGCAACCGCTTGAGATTTGGATAATTAAACAACGCAATATCTTCTAACGAAACTTGGTAGAGTCTTCGCCAAGAGAGGTCTTCAACAAAAGGGGACGAGTATCCGAGGTCAATACGAAACGTGACTAAATAACCAAATCAGTCATCAAGCACAGCTAATCTCGGAAAAGTGAATAGCGGAAGGTAGGATTACAGTTCTCGACACTCTGTTTAACACGTAAAGATTCATTCAGCCGCATTTTATCTTGTAAACTCCTCTGTTCAAATATTGGGCCGTTATTTCGCAGAATGATACTCCTCAGGTTAGGCATAGGAAGGGCTAAAAGATCTCTGATACCACCTTCGTCTAGCTCTTCGATTACTAGGTAGTAGACTAATGCAAGCAGTTTAGGTTTCCTTCGAAACAAGGCCACAACATCGGACGTTCTGCCAGATCTATCATGGTCATCATTGATATAAATCTTGTTGTAGAATGCGGAGCTGGTCAACTGGTTGAGGTGAGAACTCGTTTCCATCAGAGGCTTCATTTCTCGTATTTCGAGATGGCTCATGATAATCGCATATAACTCGAGAGGGAGTCTGCAAAGTCCAGAAGAATCATGGCACATCGTGAACGGATAATAGGAAATGAATTATATGGGAGGAGGAACATAAAGTATCAGGGCAGAAAGGCCAAAATTAAGGAAGGGCGAGAAGACTCGTCCTTTATATCGGGCGTGTGGGATGGAATTACGTAATAGAGAACTAGGGCTCCGAATCTGATACCAAACTAACCGGGAAAGGGATTCGTCGTTTTACCCCTCAAACATTCAGACATTTCTTTCCCAGATGACCCATTTCAAAGCACTAAGCTATATCAAGTAAGGAAACACTAAAGTAATTCCCAAGCGAGCCACGCACCCCATCGAAACACGCGTAATTCTACCCACCCCCATCATTTCAACCACCCGCCATGCCACCAATTCGCACTGAATCTAGCTATCGCGCGCAAAACAAGAAGGCAGTCTATTACTTGCCATTCGGGCTCACAAAAATGATGAAAAATTGTCTGTTCGACGCGCTGCACGTATTTTCGAAGTTCCTGAAACTAGAGGATAAACATTTTATAGTTATAAATCTCCAGGGTTTATTCTTTGTTTACTTGTGCACTGAATTTCGAGGTTGGCTAAGCGCATACACCCAATTCTCCAAATGACCATGTCTCACAATATATGTCTGTATGTTTCATCTGCAGGAATCGCAGGGATCACATACGTTTGATCTCCCCTGTCTGGACTTGAGAAACCCAGGCGTTGTAGTGCCCCCGCGTAGCCTCATACGTCAGACCTCACCCCAGCGAATAGACAGACATCTCCGTGGTGCTTGGGACCAGTATTCAAATGATCTATTTGAAGAAGCTAAGATCTGTCTTTGGCCCTTTCCTCCACCCCCCACCTCTAGGATTCCTGTTGCAGAATTCCGAGACTATGCAATAGGCGTAATATCATAAATGCGTTTTATCCTGTTGGCCATTTCCCATAATTGTAAGATTACACGTATATAATCTAGCTACATGTCGCAAAGTATAGCCTTGAAAAGTTAGTATACTCGGTAGTATTCCAAGTTCTAAGCGGCATGCTTCGCTCTGTAGATTCTGTGCTTTGATAAATACGTCTCCTGCGAAGAGCTGGCACGCTACATACAAAAAGTCTGCCAAACGTAAACTCAAAGCATCGAGAGCCTACGGTACACACAGACAATTCATTAACGCCCGGCGGTCTAACCAAAAGGGCAACTATCACTAATCTACAAGTACATGCATATTTGAGTATACGCCGTGTCTCCTTGGAGCCCATACAGTATTTCCTTCCACATTTGACAGATCCGCTTTCAATCTCATAGTTGGTCCCTGTGGGTCAGCCTTGGCTGAGGATGTACCCGTTAGCCGGATCAAGAAGGGGCGGTTGTATGGTTAGATTTATCGAAATTGCCTATCATCGTAGTGCCTGACTTGAGGACACTTGATCCAAACTATATGATTGAGACGGTATTCTTAGAAGTTTGTGACTCGCCCAATCCAATTCTAGTGCACAAAAACCTGTTGGGAGCTTCAATATGGAACATGAACATCATCGGCGGTCTATATCGTAGTGCCTTTGGCTATTGTGCTCCGACGAGTAGAAGACCGAAGTATGTTCCGGTTCTGAGAATGGAAACCAGAGTACGGAATCGTCCAGAGGTCTGGTCTCGCGAGCAGTTTCACCCTTGCCAGAGTTCTTTATCTCTATGTCCCATCGAATGGTCATTGTGATAGTTCGCTGCCCGAGCTATGCACGTAGCTGTGTAGAATTTCGAAAAAGCATTTCTTACTGGAACGGGCGACTTCTGAAGTCCGCGAATGAGTGTGGATTAGTACCTCCAATCATGCACGGATCAGTTAAGAGCAAAGGGAAAAATAAAAATGAATCCGCTTATTTCGAGTCAACTCCGTTAAGGTGTCTAAGCTCGGCAGAAAGGTATGTGCAACAAAAAACAAGCGCCTGCTAGAATTTCAGTTTCTCGATGACAAGATGAGCCACCTTAACCTCTGCCTCCTCTGCTGACGCACAGCCCTCCATCAATGCTATTTCTTCTTTGTTTACCGCTGCTGCTGAGCAGTAAGTGGCAACCCCACCTCTAACCTCGGTTCTTCTCGTGTTAAAAACGAGGGTTCCGGAGGTCTTGACAAGGTTTTGTGCTTTGTTCCGCGGATGTTCGATGTCCACACCTTCCGTTATGGTACGGCGCCGTAAGCAATGGTACAGATTTTGGGGTTGAACTATGTTTATACATATCTGTTTCGGCTCGTTTCTCAGGTGATACCACCAGCGTCGTTTGAAGTCGCACTGACTGATTGGCCTAATGCGTAGGCTTGGCCAGACGCGTCTGCGGGGAAGATTGTCGCGCCGGCAGATCATCTCATTGCTGAAGAAAATAAACGAAGCCAAAAGCAATCCGCACAAGCAATCGGGGGTTTTCACGTCTGTAGTGAATTATTGCATCCAGGATCTGGTATTTGGTCGACGATTCGATGTGGACATTGCTAAGTCTCCAGACCGATTTGCGGCTTTCAAGTTGCAAATCATGAGATGGGAATCTCTACAGGGGCTTTCCCTTACTCACGAACAAGAGAGCATCGAACGGTGAATGCCAAAGCTGATGTTGCCGCTGAAGCAGCGAAGGTTCTCCAAGCCATTCTCACAGCAATCCGGAACGATCCCATTGACTTCGATAGGCTCTAAGATGATGTCGCTAGTTTAAATTGCAACCAGCCGAGCGAAGCGTGCCTACCTTGCCCTTGAAACAAAGACAATACACGGAAAACCGAGCCATCTTCCCCCGGTCACTCCCTCCACCTGCCCCCAAACTAGGCACTCTCAACCACCTGGCAGATGCATCTTCGGAGGCCAACCCAGGGAGATTGGCGCCCACAATAGGCTAAGCGGTATAATCAGTTTTCATATCTTCAGCTTTATGCTATTCCGTTCAAGGCTAACAGCCTAGCATTGAATCCGCAGATCGGCAATGACGGGGCCACACGGACTCAACTCAGCGAGCAATCGCGCCATATTGGCCAGGGGAAGGACGGCAAACGTTCGATCACGAGCTGCTCAATCTCCTATAAGCCACACTGGCATATTGCCTCTGTCTTTTGCATAGCCGGGACTAGATTTTGGGTCTTGGTACAGGTGCTATGTACCTGGATTTTATCTTTAGTGTTCTCTGTCCCTGGAAAATATTGCTGACACCTTTTCAACAATAGGAGAAAGGACAGGGCTGCTGACTATCAATATTTCCCTGCTTTGCTGCATCAAACTATATACTTCGAGTATCCAATTCGGTCGCGTTGACGCAACGAATCAGGAAGTCTAAGTGCCTCCCGGTTAGCCATATGGTAGTCCCCGCTCTTCCTCTCGGTGTTTCTCCTGGTTCCATTCTGCCCAGTCGAGGCTAAAAGTCACTGTATTGGGAAATTTTGACATTCTGACAGTTTTGAGGCTCTTTTCGTCCTTTCCATCTGAATGCTCGTCGGGAGCCACGGGCCGGTTATTTCAAATATTCTATGCAGACGCTGCGGTCTTGCACAGCAGCTCCTATTCCGATGCTGCTTACTTGACAGGCACGCCGGCATGCCCAAGTAACTAATGAGCTACGTCCGTGCCTTGTCAACTTAATACCGCATGCTATATCAAGCATGTGAAGGGGCGCATATATGTCAACTCGTTGATTCAAGGGGTTGGCGCCAAACACTAAAGGAACGGAGACAAGCTTGAGTTCCCGAACGACATGGCAGCAGAAAGACCCACTTTTGCGCCCTTTCCAGCCGCGGTTGGAAATACTAAATGTTGCTTCTGCCTTCTATTTCCTTCCTCATCTGCTTTTTCATTAGTCCAAGCTTCTCGTAAGGCAGCACCTTTCACCCCATCTGCTGTCTCACAATCTCAACTCTCTTATATCATCATGCCTCCCAAAAAGGCAACTGGTGCGTCCAAGAACGCCGCTCACACCTCCTACCGTGGTATGTTTTCACAAATCCTGAGCCACAGGGCCTGCGTATATGCGATCATGGCATCGCCCCTGTCACGGAATTTCTGCTGATACCGGCAACATAGATATGATCAAGGATGCTATCATCAACGTGAGTAGACCACCGCCGATGCCCTGCGTGTTGTGATTAGAGTTGCGCGCCCGAAAGTGACGCGTCTGGCCGTTTCACTTGAATAGCGACCACAACGATGTGGATGAGCTTCCTCTCTCTTTTTCAATTGCTGAATAAAATATCCGCCTATAGCTGAAAGAGCGCAATGGTAGCAGGTATTTTTTGCACTTTCAAATTGTCTTTGCGACCTAGAGAGAGACTCCTTATGTGGTCGCGTCGGGTTTTAGTCCCACAATATGATACTGATTTTTCTTCCCGCAAAACAGCCGTCAGGCCATCAAAAAGTATATTACCTCGACCAATCATATCAACGTTGCCTTCAAGGCCACTTTCGATGCCCATTTCAACAAGGCCATTAAGACTGGTGTTGACAAGGGCGAGTTCACTCAGCCCAAAGGTGAGTCGCGTTTCCGCTCTGTGCCTATTATCCACCCCGTCTTCCGGAACCTGGATCCTGCAGAATTGATGATGGGACCATTGCAACCATCGAGCTATTTTTGAAATAAAATACTGACGTGTTGTATCACAGGCCCCTCAGGTCCCGTGAAGCTGGCGAAGAAGGAGCCCGCCACTAAGCCTGTGGCGAAAGTCACTAGGACTACCAACGATGTAAGCTCTCTTCCTTCAATGATGCTCGTTGGCCCTGATTTGACAATCTGAATAGAAGGTGACGAAGGCCTTCGACGCCAAGAAGGCAGCTACTAAAAAGACCACGGCAAAGACTCCCATCAAGCCTGCAGTGAGGAAAATCGGCCGTAAGAAGGCTGCTGGTAAGCCCAAGGCCAACTCCGGTAACATCCGCAAGACTACCGCTGTATGTTCAACCTCGCTGTTACGATTTCTACTGTCTTCACGAATCAGGCTGACTGTGCCAGGCCCCCGCTGTTATAGAGCAACCCAAAGTCCTTAGCAAGACTAAGTCTGGCCGCGTTACCAAGACGACCGCTCCGCCCGCCAAGGCCGCCAAGAAGAAGCCAGCTACCAAGAAATAGAGGGCCATCTTCGTTATTCATAGCCTGATATCACCTCCACGTTTTTTGCATACGTTCTCCCAGGGAGGGTCATATTTGTGTTTGCATCGTCCTTCTTACAGGGCCGCTCGAAATCAGTTTCACCTCTTTCTTCTCTTTCAATCTTTTTCTAAGATTTACCTTGCATAACATTATACCTATTGTAGTTAGACTACCCCTGACCCGGTATTGAGTTGTATTTCAGTACAACTGTAAATGAACGAATAAAAATAGATATTGTATTCGTTCGTATTGTATCTTTTTACAACGCGTTCTTTATCCGCTCTATTCAAAGCTTGCAGTCCTGGTTGATTCCAGTACTTGCTGAACCGCGAAGAGCAAAACGTGCTAACTTTGAATTGATCAGAAACTGTTCACCATGATTAATGACCGGCCATATCCCTATAATGATTCTCAAACCCAAGCGCCCGAGTTCTTGGAGCAGGATTCACAATACGCACCGAATCTAGGATCTTACGACGACTCCCAACCCTCATGTTATGCATTTAGCCCTTCACCGGATTGCGGCCCCCAGGACGGTTCCGTAGCCCCAAGTTTGCCCCAGCAAGAAACAACCAAGCTTCTTCAACTCTGTGAGTGGGAAGCGAATAGACCGGACGATGATATTCCTCCAGGCTTTATCCGGTATACAATTGAGTGGAAAGTAAAAGTGAACAACCGGTTTATGTGGGAGGACACGATTAAGAATCTGGCCCTGACCCCAAGTGTTTATTGGCCTTCATACCTGCGGGATAAGCTGGAGAAATTTCTTCAGGAAAGAATCCCTCGTAGCCGAAGGGTCAGGTCGGATGGCATTTCTGTGGTTACGTCGGTCGATCATCGCAAACACAAAATGTAAAGACATGGTGCAAATTCCTTGATATTGATTGGACCACTGTGGAGGAACAATTGATTGGGGTTTAAATGGGTAGGGTTTGTGAATATTTAACTTTACTCCTCTTGGCTGGCCATTCAGTTAGTCCATATTCAATTGCAGAACGTGGCCACGAGAATCGCCCAGGGTAGCTATATATGATAGTGTTAGGTCCGTAGAAGAAGATCAATTTCTTTTGCCTCGTTCAATTTTTAAAATCATAAACGTACGCAATTTTGCACTGAGCCCTAGTCGAGTTCCTGGCTACTATATAATGTCAACTCCGTCTCAGGAAAATCGTCTTCTAAGTAAGACAGCTCTTGGTCTATAGAAAACAACTTTCCCTTCCCTTTCGCATTTTGTGTTTCCTTTGAAATCAAATTTCGAACGGCGCCATTCAACTCTTCACCGACATCGTTCAGACATTGTTGATCATTGAGACCCATAGATTTGATTGCAAGTTCTTCACACATATCTAATTCGGCTCGTTTTCTTTGTATATCCTTGAGTTGCGTATTTAGTTTGCCTTCTAAGAGATCCTTATTGCGCTTGAGCTCTTCAATTGCGCCTTTCAGCTCCCTTCGAAGCACAGAAACTTTTTCTGAACGAAGTGAATCATCCAAAGCTTCGAGAAAAAGCTGTGCATTTTCGGCAAGTCGTTCAATACTATTCGCGGTCTTTCGAAGTCTGTGGACTGCAGAGTGTCGTAACTCATGAAGAAGGCCAAATAATTCGTCGATTGGTTTATTTGTGCCTTTCACCGGCTGTGGAGAATGTCGAGCGATGAGCTTCGTCCATTCTGTCAGTTCTACTGCCTCGGGGCAATCCCAGCCTTTTATTGCCAAAATGTGAGGGAAATTCTGCTGAGCGAACTCAAAACAACTCTCTTCAAGTAGGTTTTGTATCGTCGTTGTGATAAGATGTTGACATCGATACTGTATGTATACTGGGTATAGCGACGGAATGGCTTTATTGATATCTGAGCCTCCTCCCAAGTGTGATTCTGTTGGAGTAAACAAATTGGATTGGGGTTTGATTTCTTTGAATCAGGTATACCTACTCTCTGTTTTCCTGACCCCCCCCATTATCTGGTTCTGCTTGACAGACGATATCGATGTCTCTGGAGACTTCCCTTTCGGAGATCTCCCGTACCGCACTTGCTTCACTTCTTGCCGCCTCTGCCTCTGAAGCTTCTCTCTCGGCGTTTTGAGTTGGTGATACATCAAACAATTCTGGAAATCGTATCTTGGCTTTCAAAGTATCGTCAAAAACTTGATCCTCAAGCAACTTTTTCGCGACATTTATAGTCCGATCAATATTGTATTCCCGCAAAATACCTGCGAGAGAAGGCTTGTTTTCTTGAATCAAGCTCCTGATCACTTTTGGTTTTCGGACGTGGGAGTGGGAGCCACGGAAAATATGCTGGCAAGCCAGATAGACCAGCCTTTCATCTGGGTCATTTTGTCCCATCTTTTGGATATTTGAAACCTAGCCTTCTACTCAAACCATCTGTAGGAGTTGTTCATGGATAAATGATTGCTGAAGGACCGTGAATGTGAGTTCGAGCTTTCTCTGGTTTCCACTGCTGATTTTTCTTTCGCCATTACAAAATCCTCTCAGGAAGGCTTTAGAGACAAAAGTTCGCTATTATTTCGTCTGGGACTACGTTATCAATCCTTTAATATAGTGGGAGCTGGCGAATTGCCCATCCCTCTTACTTGTGTCCATGGCCAGCCTGATTCGACGACTTCGTAATCGATGACATCACCATGTTTATCCCTTTCAATATGGTGCAACTCATACTCAGTACGCCACCCCCGCCATCAATCCTATCTAGTTTGTACTTGCGTGACAAAAGAATCCTTCCTCTTTCCAACTGTTCAAGAGGATTTTCAAGTCCCTTCTTTCTCTCCACAATCTTAGCCGCAACCAATCATGTTTAATTCAACTCTTGGAGATGGAGATCTCGCGAAGGCCGAGGAAATCATTTCTTATCGATTCAGAGACCGACTTGGGCTTCGACGAGCATTACAGCTTGCTGATAGTATCCACCAAAACGGAAATAAGGACCTAGCTCTACTTGGTGATACTGTTATCAAGTTGATTCTTGTCAAGGAGGGCCTTCGTCGACATGCGACCCGTGGTAAGTGAAGAGTTGTCACCACCATGGTATGTAACATGACACTGATGGATATATCTGTGCTCTCTCGCAGGTCAGATAAACAATGCTGTATCGGAGAAATCGTCTAACGCCTATCTTGCGCACCGAGGCTTTTCCACGGGCCTAGCAGAATGTGTGTTTGCCAATCGATCCCAGGGGAATACAATCTAGCCGGGCCCAATGGCGTCTACCATGGAGGCTATCGTTGGGGCTGTCTTCATTGATAGTGAAGAGGAGACGCTGGTTGTCAAAGGAGTCATGGAGGCTTTAGGCGTTTCTTGGCCTGAGTGATGTCCTCATCGCAGGTAAAGTTTTCACCCTTCTTTGATGAAAATCAAGTTCGGAGCGATTGCTCGCGTTAATAGGACTCTAGTTACTTTTCGTGGGGGCCTATGGATGCTTCTCTGCTGGGGCTGGTCGACGGGACTCCAAAGGTGCGGAAGTCGCATTTCAAAGCACTACGATGTGTTGCTCACACACTTCGAAATGGATTGTCGCACTTTGTGGTGCCATCCACTTGCCCTTACAGAGCAGCTTCCATAGGCCCCCACGGGGATGAAGTAGGCTTCAAATTACGGACGCCATTTTTCATCATTTTAGCTTGGAATGAACCAACAACAATGTTCGTTCACTGATCGCGCCCTAGGCTGTAGTTACCTAAAGGTGACTTTGAATGCTATATCTTCATCAACTGGAGATCGTGGCAATTCCTTGGCTCGAAGTTCCAGTGTTTCATCAACTGAAGACACAGACGCTCATTACGTAGTTAAATTATCAGATTATAATTTTCTCCACGCAGTGGATTTCTCTCAGTTCTGGAGTGGTCGAATGCACAAAGAGTCATCTTTGATAGAAACAACAATAAATAAAATTAATAGACAAGATTAGACTCGAATTGATTGTGGTTTGATCTAAATGCTGATTTGATTTCGCATTTCATTGCTCCCACTAAAGTTATTATGATGGAATGCTACGTATCTCCAAATACAAGATACGTGTATAAGATTCAACGCTACATACATCTTCCTTCCACTTGCAAACCAGTCAAGTAGAAAGCGGATCGAAATCAGTTTCACTACTCTCCATTCTTCGAGAGGCTTCAAAGTCTTGGCCAGATCCACTTATATCTGTAAAAGGCCTAGCTCAGGGAGCTTTGTCGAATTAAAAGCCAGCCAAGGCTAGGGGCTATTACAAATTTGGTAAAGCGTATTTTATACATAGCTCAAGTAAAGAAATGAATAAAAGAACAAGGCGAGACTGATTTCGAGCAACCCTATACAGTGTTAGTTACTCAATCTCATACTATACCACGCGGCGAATAACTCAGGGATAGTTTTCCACAACCATGCCCGCATGTCGAAAATGATCGATTGCACTTTTTTCTCGAGACCCCACAGCCTCAATACATCTCTCAAGGAACACATGGAACCCTTGCTCGGGGCTCTGTTCATAATTTTGCCAGTGGTGCCTGATATAAGCCTTTAACTCGGAGAAAAACTCTTCGATAGGATCCAGGTCTGGTGAATAAGGAGGTAAGTATATCAGCTTTAATCTGGCGTCCGTGCACATCTCCTTGAGTCGATCAGAATGGTGGAATAATGCATTGTCCATGACAATGACGGATCTAGGTTCAGGCCACCTCCCACAGTGCTTTAAGAGCTGCTCGATGAAGTCTTCGAACACAGCTGCATCAGTTGAGTCTTGGAACACCCGAGATAGAATAATGCCATTCTGTGAGTATATATGCTGGCAGAATTTGGTATCGTTGGTCACGGTGAAATTTGGATACCTGCAATGGAGTTAGACCCAATGGGGACCAGCCAGTGCGTCTGAACCCCACTCGGTTGTCGCATCTGGACTCATCAACATAAATTAGATGATAGGAATTTGGATTCTGATAGATTATGCAGATAGAAATCTCGTAGATCAGCATTTTGCTCCTTTGCTCTTTGTCGAGCGACTTTTTTGACCACCCGACCGAAGCAAGGGCCCGCTTAAGACTCGAATTTGTTACCCAAACATGAAACTCATCCCAGAAAAAGAGTACCAACCCATCCACATATAACTCTGGCTTCTCGAGAAGATGGTCACATATGGTCTGTATCATGGGAGGTGTGATGCTTCGTCGCCGGCCGACGCGGGTTGAGGGAGCTCTGACTTGTCCGAAAAATCGAAGATTGTTGCGGATGTTAATGATTGAGCGCTTGCTACACTCAGCAGCCTGGGCCATCTCTGACTAGTCATTGATCCATTATGTATCATATCACGACTCATCTCCAACTTGGATGGGGGGAGCCGAGGCGCCATTTTTGGAGGGATGGTGAAAGGTGGCAAAGAGCGTCGTTTACGCATCGTAGACAAAGGCTCCCTCCATGCTCACCCTGCTCACCCCTCTGCTCAGGGAGCACATGAAATGATTTTTGTCAAAGGTCTTGGGGAGTGCTGGGTATTAGGAAACTCACGTGACTTTGGGGTCTTCTGGTTCCTAGGAAGGTGGTGTTTCTTGGCGACTTGAAAACTGCGGGCGTTGATCAGTGATCACAAAGGAAACAGATCAGTATTTCAACCTCATAAATAATGGAAAATAATTCGTATCGCCGTGGGAATTGTTATCAAGAGGGCAGAACTGATTTACTTTGGATCATTTTATAAACCATTTCAAATTAATGGGACTTCAGGGTCGACACCATTCTGCAATTAGCAAGGTTGATGTGTCGAAGTCGTTCGATAGGTCTACGTGGACTATCGGAAACCACAAGATCGGTCAATAATATTCCCGACGGCCGCGACGCTGCTAAGACCATTTACACTCTAAGCGCCTGATACCTTAATCTGGCAAGTAAGCTTACAATCCGGGCGCCAGATACAGTGACATGGTTGGGTCGTCTGCTGTTATGGCACTACTGCATCCAGTTCAGCTGAACCCCGCCCAAGGAGCGGCAGACTCATCTCGTTAACGATTTCTCGATTCACAATCCGCCTACTTCGAGTGCATGTCTACACAAAAAGCTACTCTCCATATATTTTCGGGAGAAAAACTGCCATGAGAAAATTTATAGAGACCTTCAGAGGACGATCGAGACAGGATAGGGACTCTCCCAGTCTTAGAGTTGATCCGCCGAACATATCGCAGTCCGCTGAAACCTCGTGCCCCCTCAAATTCCCCGACGGCGTCGAAGTTCTGCATGACTGTCCCAACGCTACGGTCGATATAATTTTTGTCCATGGCTTGACGGGTGACCGAACCACTACCTGGAGCGTTCAGGGTCAGCCTGATCCGTGGCCAAAAACGCTTCTCCCCGGAAGAATCGCCGCCCGCATAATCACTTACGGTTATGATGCCTATGTGGTACGGGGATCGGTTGCTGGATCCAATCGCTTGATCGACCATGCCACAAATCTCTTGAACGACTTGACAACAGATCGAGATCTTCACAATGCAGCAACTCGTCCAATTATTTTCGTCGCTCATAGTCTAGGCGGAATAGTTTGCAAGAAAGCTATTCTGAGCTCCCAAAACAGCCCGGACATCCATCTACGAAATGTATTCGAATACACTAAAGGCATCATCTTCATGGGTACTCCACACAGGGGATCGTGGATGGCGGACTGGGCCAAAATTTCCGCTAGTGCTCTTGGACTGGTGAAGTCTACGAACGAGTCCTTGCTCGAGATCTTGCGGACAGACAATCAGCTCCTTGAAGATATCAAAATCAACTTCTATTCTATGATTCGAGAATCACAAAGCAACAAAAATCGCCTAGAAGTTATGTGCTTCTTTGAAGAGTTGCCCCTGCCTGGGGTTGGCAGAGTTGTTTCGAAGGATTCAGCCACCCTCGAGGGCTATAACCCGATGAGTATCCACGCCAATCATTGTGATATGGTTCGTTTTAGCTCCGCGGAAGATAATGGTTTTAAAAGGCTGCTTGGGGAGCTAGTTCGATGGGAGAGGGAGACTAGGCTTCTGCCAGAGCAAATTGATGCACTTACCCGTGGTATTTCTCAAGCCGGATTCCTCGAGGGCTATGTATGACATACTAACTCTTCAAGAACGGCAAGTTAAGCGCAGTCGTGATAGCTTAGACGAAACTATATCGAAACGCCGCCGTACAGTCCGGGAAAACGATCCCCAGGATAGTGTTTCTTCCGATGACAATGACGAAGATGGAAGCAAAATCTCTGGCGACACTGATTTCTTTGAGGAGAACACCTCTGAGCAATCCAATCAATTATCCTGGGACAGAGATGGCACAGAGAGTCAGGACCTTGAAGAAGACACAAGCGACGGATACTCTCGAAGTTCTGAGGATAAGGAGTCATATGACGAAGACAATTTTGCAGACGAAATCCCCTTTTCTCAAGACACGGTTCATTCGATTGAAAGTAGCGATGATGAGGTGGGCTGGTGACCGGTCATAGAAGCGAAACTACATTATATATCGACTTCTAATTATATCAGTTGATTTTGGACACAGAATATATGCACTATCTGCTGTATACGTCCATCACTTCGTATAGTAAAATGACGCCGAATCTGAACCCTATCAATTGAAATTGCATAACATAGGATCCAGAGTAAATCACTGGCTATCTCCCAGATGGCTCATGCCACCAGTAGACAGCTCCTTATTCAATCAACATGGACGCCCTAAAAATGAATCTACGCGAGGACCTTGGCCGTGGAGCCGAGAAATAATAGAAACATGTTTATTGGTCAAGCCGATTTGGAGATAATTTACAGGGTTGAAGAGGGAAAATAGCGTCTCTGACGGGAAGTTTAACCCGCCATCAAGTGACCGATAACGTTGGTCAGGGGAGCCAATCTTCTCGATTTCATAGTCCTGATATATCCTGAGAATTTTATGCTGCGTTATTTTTTTTGTCTATTATGAAGCATGATGACTATCATCATGATGAGTAGAGACTACGCAACGCCCGGCTAGCTACTACCCGTAATACGGCAGTCTTTAGTTAACGAGCAGATAATGCCTGACATAGGGCAATGTAATTTATTTCAGTACATTACACAAAAAACAATCATGTGACTTGATGCATAAATACGTTTCATGATCTTACGAGCGCCTAAATTGAAAATGGACTAGCGTGTTTCATAATAGAGTTCAAGAAAGAATGGAAGAAAACGACGAGGTGAAACTGATTTCGAACGACCCTGTAATGCTCTCAGCCCGGAAATATGGTGGCTCTGGTGGTTCTCCTTCGTGATTACTTTATCCTGAGATATCTTCGTGGTGGTGGCTGAGTGTTTTTTTTGTGTTAAGTCGAAGGAAGAATGGCGTTCTGTGGTGGGGTCTCTATGAGTAAATTTTCTGGCCTATTGCTTTTTCTATAATTCGTGGTTGGAAGTCAGTCGAAATTCAATCACTTGGAACCAATTGGAATATAACGGCAATCACCGTAGTTTTAGAAATCAAGTCCAAAAACGCGGCGTGGATTTGGTCATGGGGACTTCAGTTGCAAGCCGTGTATGTTGTCGAAGTGGATAGTGGCGTGGTGTTGAAGACGTTCAGTTCGAGACGACAATTTTGCGTGAATCGCGTGAAAGTCAAAAAATTGATGGCGAACCTTGGACGCCATGCTTGGATTAATTATGTATTGGTCTGCATGTCAAAAATAGAGCCCAAACACAGACTCAAAACGAGCGAAACTAGATTCTTAATTCACTCACCTATCCGAGCTTAGCTGTCAAGGGAATCGCGGCTGTCGGCCCAACTTTGGACATCTATGGCCAGGTAAACTACATTCTCTTCTGCTTCTAGTCAATAGCGGTCGCTCATATTCGAACGCCCAATTGTGCGCGTCAGGACGCAAGAGGAAGTGTCGAGAAGATGATCTCTTTGCGTACCATTAGCTAACAGCTAATAGTATAAGTAATTGATCGAAAGTCTAAAGGTCATCCAATAACTACATCTTAAATAAAGGCAGCCATTCTACTAGAGTTACTGATTGATGCGCAACAGATCTGCTTGATATTCAATCATGAATCTAGGATTATTGCTTGGATCCCATAGCTCTCATGAATCAAATCCACTCCACCATATCCTCTATCCTGTTATGATGAGCCCTTCTTAAAGGGGGTGGTTTTATTGGGGTTGCCTCACAATGCATGTAGCCCGGCGTGATATCTACACCGACATTACCGAGGGCCTCTTCCTCCCACAACTGCCTCATGAGAGTCAGTTGCTTGCCTCTGCGGGTAGCTCATGATCTATCACGCGGTAAAGTCTCTATTTTGTACCTCCCAGCGTCCCTATGTATATAGAATCCACCACAATACAGACACATTGCCTCCCTACGGGTGAGCGCGGACGGGCCTATCCGACGCTACGGCCCACGACCGCAGCGAACAGGTGACCCGTTATGGCCAAACTGCACTCTTTTGCTCCTATTGACTGCGTGAGGTCACCAATAATTCCATCGGTCTATATGTTAATTCAATCCCAAGTACGCTGACAGTGTTCAGATAGCAAGCGGGGTATGCGACCGAGGGATTCCAAGCTGGCGTCTCTAGAGTCGGGTATGTTCGAATCTCCAAATCAATAGAACTGGCTCACGCTCATTTTTTTGCTCGCGCAGGTCCATGGCGATACGGCGGTTCCAATCTACTCAGTCCTCCTGACCACCTGCGTAGCTTGCCTTCTGGCCCTCATTCCCATCGGGTCTTTAGTTGCCTTCAATGATTTGTCGGCCATGACGATATTCGGCCTTTATCTGTCATACATGGCGGTCGCTGCTGCTCTATCGTCGCTTTACGGTGGTATCGGCAACGCCTGAGGCAGTGATATGGTGGTTATTAATACCGTCGATGCCAAGCTCGATTGGGGGCCTTTCATCTTCCAGGAATTTGCGATATCTTGGTCATCTCTTTCGCTCTCATCTACATGGCTGCTGCCGTTTTCTTCAGCTTCTGGCCTCCTTGCTGGGTCGTCACTGCCCAGACAATGAATTTCGCCGTTGTTGGAACATGTTCTGTGATCATTCTTAGGCTCATATATTGTCTTTTGCGGGCAAAGAAAATCTACGATCGCCCAATCGTGGAGCTTGATTGATCGAAACCGGAAAAAGGCTTGTGTGTGAAAGAAGCCGATAGTTTCTTGGTGCATCAAAGTGGTGTTTATCAGGTAAACTGTTCGGCAATATACTCAAGATGATGCTGATAGGTAGTCTTAAATTAAAGGATGAGAAGTCCTCTTTTCAAACAATGGAACTTCATTTGAACTCATAGATAAGATAATGCAATCTTAATGTAAATTCACATGCCAGTCATCTGCACAAGAAAGTGGGGCATCCTGAAACGCATGCCTTTTTGTGGTCCCTCTGTATTTAGATCAAGACTTCTACTTTTTTCTAAGTTCTATCTTATACCATTTGCTGAGTAGAGAAGAAAAGTCTTTATTCGTTTCTCAACATATCGGATGGCTGTTTGGTTGTGTAAATAAACATAACATTCTGTACTTTCAATATGGGTAGACGTATGAATTGAGGACCACCCAATCCAATACTTTGATATATAGTTTACAAGCTAAGTGTTCGTCCTACGACTGATGAACTTTGGCAGTTTGGATTAAATGCACATGTGTGTTGTGTTACGTAATCGAAATATAAGGCTGACCCATTCGCTTACAGTTCACGCTAGTTGCATCCTCTAACGATGCTAGGAAACTCAATTTCAAAAGGAGCGACACATTGAATAATGGATAATCAGATTCCCATTTTTCAAATTCACCTGCACACGGCTCCATCCTAAGACAACTGGTTTCAAAACGGAGCTTTGGTGATGCTAATGTTTCACATTGAGACCGCGAAAAAAAATTTCAGATTCGCATGTCTATTTAAAACCACATAAGACGACGAATCCAAGTCTGTAGTTTTCCTTAAACCCAATTCATTATTTCTCTTTCTCAGTCCTAATTTTCCTCGGATTAACAGAGATGATTTTCACGGTTCTCACATATATTCTTCTGTTGACTGTTGATCAGGTGGCTGCACATGGACTTATAACTCGGATCAATGGCGCAAATGGAGTCGATATGCCAGGATTGACCGGTACTTTATAGCCAATTTTGCGGAAACATTCAATTTGGTTATTTATCCAATTACTGATACGCAACAGTAATCGATGGCATTCCCCGTGACTGTCCATCCGCTGCATGCGGTGGACAGAAAGATACCGCAGTGATCCGAGATCAGGAAATGGGAAGCGTTAAAGCGTCGGCACTGGGCCGCACTTTGAGCTCTGGACCTGTGGATCCTAAACGAGTAATTTTGAGTTTCATGACGCCCAGTACCCAGACGAGGTCTCACTCCCGTCACTTTCCGAAAGGTTTCCACGCTCCTTTTCTTTCTCTTTTCCATCTTCAGTCTCGTCTTCTCGCCTCTTGCCCAATATTTCGTGAAAGCGACTAACATGGCATAGTTCGTCAATTCATTAATGATGCGGCTAGTGTTGTCACTAATGCTGGTGGAGCTATCCTCAACGGTAGGCGTCGACTTAGGCTTCTTTGATACATTTTGGCGTCTTATAATCATGTTTTCTAGGAGCTCAAGATATTGCGGACAAAACGCCTTTCGGTGGTGCTTTAAAAGGTATTCCGGCTATCTTTACCTAAATTCAACTCATGCTCATGAACTTATACAGGGGCGCAGTCAGCTGTTGACGACGTGGCCGGTGCAATACCAGGAAACAAGCCCGGTGCAACTACACCCAGAGGCACTGTGGAGAATGGCATCAGAGAATCTGCTGGTAAAGGGTCAAACAGTGGGTTGCCCTCTGCTTCCGACGAAGGTATCATCACAATGATTTATCATCAGGTTAGTCACCCAGAACGATGTTGCCATCATCAGTATCGCTAAATATATCACCAACTAGGTAAACCAAGATGGAGCAGGCCCGTTATCGGCAGAGATTGATGCGACGAGTGTGGGTGCTGATGCTCTGGCATTCAAATCGGCTAAAGTCATCCAAAACATTCCGGGTGTCGCAGGGTTTTCAACTTCCAGTACCATGGACTACCAAATTGAGGTTCAGGTTCCTCCAGGGATGAAATGTATTGGTGTTCTAGGTGACGTCAAAGATATTTGCATTGTGCGCGTTAGAAACAACGCCATCTCAGGCCCTTTTGGGGGATCCGCCGCTTTCACCAATTGATATAGAATCATTAGTCTACACCATAAAAAAACAAACGAAAAACACCATTCGACTTGAAAGAGTTTGTAGGAGATCAACCCCTTTTATAGGTATTAGATGACAAAGACGGACTGATGTCTGTCCAGTATACGAACAACCCGAAAAGCAGTAAAAAGAAACCAACACTCATGTTCTGTACACACAAAAACACTAACGCCGGCGGCTGAACCGAAAGGGTAAATACCACTAACTTATTTGGTTAGTTATACAAAGTTGAAAACAAGTTTCCTGAAATCGAATATGCGGGGGATTAAATGTTGGAGAGCTTATGTGGGCTGTAATAGTACCAACCAATAGGAGATGAAAAACAAGTCTGAATTGTTGTTTTGCCTATGAGACGCATTTTATAAGGGCACTAACAAATTACTAATCGACTACGGTTTCTACACAGTATTTCGTACCTAGTAGGCAGTTAGACCCACACTAGGCCTGTTGTACTGACTTAGTTATGTGAGATTGGCTGATGTAAGCTGGAGACCCCCGAAGCGAGCCTTCTAGCGAGGTGGATGCATCTCACGTGGCCAAAAGAGTGCACGATTCAAGGGCGGAACAGATCCATCCTTCCGAGGACATCCAACAAGTCTCCCCGCTGGCTGGCAAAATGGCGGAAGAGATCAATTACTTATCTAGCCAGATATCGGAAAGCCTTGAGCCCCTCAATGTCTTAGAAAAGTCTGTCCATCAAGTTCTAGCGGAGTTGCAAAAGTATATCTCAGTGCTAGAACACAAAGAGAGTCTGTCACTTAACCTTGGAATGCCGCTGAGGGGTTCCATACTATGCGATCAGCTGAGCAAGCTCTTCTCAGTCCCCAGACCGAGCATCGTTGACGGTCCAGAGGTAACTTGGTCAAAAGTCGTGCTGACTCTAGGACCGTCTCCTGAGCATTGTCATCCAAACTCAATATGCAAAATAGACGATTCTTCAATCAGACTCGCGGAAGAAGACTGCCTATTAATTGTTTCTGGTCGGCCCTGGAGATTTCTTTCACCTTGGCCGGATCGTAAGGATCGCGAATTGGAACTGGCAGTGACAAGCACAACCTTGGACCTCGTTACCGGGCTGGAAAAGGATATGGTGTCAGGTATAGTGTCGTGAAGGCATGCGGATAGGCGTTTCTAACAGCTGACTCGTTGCTCTCACAGTCCTCCAGGCGAGGCAAAGTTTGGAGACGTTATTAGTCTCCCGAAGGGATTCTCTGACTTGCAGAAGTGATGGGGGGCAAATATTGACGGAGTTTGATCAGGCAGCTAGAACTGAGTCGACTGAGCCAATCCTACACCCACAAAGTATCACAAACCGGAGTATTGTGAATCACCCAGAACCGAACAAATTTCCGTCGTCCACTTTGGCAGAGGCAAGTTTGCGTGGAGTAAACACATCTGCTGTCAGCCTGGCTTCTCGGGCGTCTGATGTCGATTCTGGTGGAATTAGAGATGATCCTCTCCTATCCTGTGATATGCAGTATGAGAATTGCTGGACTCCTCATGCTGCAGCACTCGAGAGAGGTGGCGGTGAAAAGCGAAATTTTGCTGAACTCGAAGAACAGAATGTTGGACACACTGCTGAGGCTACCAGCCCACGAACATTACCATCGAAGATTATCACACTCAGCTACTCAACAAGACATGGCATGTCAGATGATGGATCTGCTGGCGGATCTATTGTTGGCGCATCTTCTCCCAGAGAAGAGCCACGATTATTTACACCGAACATTAACAAAAATTCCTTACGACCATCGTCTACAACACACACTGATGTCAGTCTCCGAGGTCTCGAAGTGATAGCTCCTTCCTTTTCAGGAGTCCAAAACACGGATGGCAATTTCGCGGAGCCTCGCAGTGGTGGTAGGACGGTGCCACATAAGAAAGGACCTCGAGTCAAGTATTTTGGAAGGAAGAGAGAAGGGGTCCCGAAAGATAGCCTTCGGAAACAAGCGATCTGAACATTCTCTCTTCTATGTGACGGGCGGTGAGATCTTCGGTGGTTATTAGCTGTGATTCTCGTAGTGAAATACAACTATCTATAATAGTATACTCTAGCAGAAAGTGACGTCGGACAGGAGCGACCGCTAGTGGACGCTCTAATGAAAAGTGATATCTCTGCATAGTTATCTTGCAGGAAATGAGCACATTTTCGTGTTCAAAGTCCTCCCGGAACGGTGTCCAGATTGTATGACGAAATGATAGGAATAATGAGGACCTCTTCTACCGCTCAGAATATGCCTTATTGAAGGCGATGTTCCTGCGGATGGTGATTAATAAATAGCAACATAAAAAATAAAGCGAATACTGCGAATTTTGCTTCGTAGCGATATCAGAAAGGAATAGAAAGAAGACAGGAATAGGGCACGGTGACAATATGAAATAACTTCAACATTTGATTAGCGTATAGGGCGTCTTGATCTGTGAATATGATTGAACGAGGTTGACGCTGTTTCCTGCAGCGATGAAGTCTAGACGCATGTTGATGAACGTGCATGCACGTCAGAAAATGTCGTCAGCGCGCTCTGCGGTATCTTTGAGCATGTTGAAACGGTGCCAATAGTGAGGCTGCCAATAATTTGGAATGTCTCTGAAGATCAATGGTGAAGAGCCTGCAAAATTCGGAGGGCCAGTTCTGTTGACCCCGTACAATGTGCAAGGATCCTTGGACCGAAGTAAACTAGAAGGCTGGCGGCAACGCTATAAATGATTGGCCTTGGCCACCCAAAACAGTATTTCCCAAACTTCCTTTTCCCAGACTTCCCCATGCAGTCTCGTTGCAATTGCTCTCGACTTCGCCAGCTACTTCCCGGTACGTTCTGCCCCGAAATGCCATGCACTCATGATCGGACTGACCTGATGGATCGCCCATAGCTTGTCGACCGTTGATACTGAGATCTGTGACGGTAAGTGCAGTTGCCCCGTTCTTCGAATCCATGCTGACGTGAAATATTTTCAGATCAGTCGCGTCTCCGCGGTTATTGACCAACATTAGTCGTGTCGGGGTCATGCCGCCGACCAGGATAGTGAGTCACAACACGTCCACATAATCCAGCTACTGATGGATTCTTATAGATCGGATTCTGCAGCCGATTTTGTCCCTGCTAGAATGCCGCGCGCTGCAGCAACGGGCAAGGTAAGTTTGATCATTGTGGTAGTCGAAGACTAAGCCTTGCTGATGATTCACTGGATCAGAAGTCAACCCTTTTGGATGTCCCACGAGCCATCCCATTTCTAGTAAGTTGCCTCATGCGTGGCCTCTCTGTCCTTCATGAAGTATTGCTGATGTCTCTGTCTCCCGCAGCGCGATTGCCAATCTTGCAGTGACAAGACGAGTCGGGCCGTTAATTTCGATTTTCTCCTTCTGCTCCGAGATATGCTTTGAAACGGCAACCCACTCAATGCATTCTGCTTCCGAACCAGGAAGTCTCCCTTTCCCGATCAGCCACGCGGTAACGTTGCAATTTTCTCTCATCTCCCCGCTTGACCCTGTCAGATCCAGAGCTAACTGTGAAAGTAAACAGGACTGCTCTGTTCTCTTGTCCACATCTACTCCGAACTTGTCGGCCTGATCCGTCTATGACACCGAATGAGTATCGCAGCATTCGACAAGAAAGAGAAATCTCGCATCAATGACCATTACGAAAACCACAGTTTCTTCCAAACTTGCCTCAAATCGCGCCATAAAGCAAACGCTCTCAGGCCGTCGAATTACCAACCCTCCTCCGGTCTCCCTTGGCTTGGTGCAACTGCATGTCCGCTGGCCACTGGCTGTGTCCGTTCCAACAGCAAAGGCATACAACTGTGCATTGGAAGATATCCGTCCGCTCCCACAGCCGTCTTCCCTAGTAAGAGCTGCTCCTGTTCCTGCGTATAGATGAGCTGACACTTGCCTCATCTCTAGATCACCCATGGTCGATGTAAAGCTACTATCATGGTAAGTATGTCCCACCTTCTGACACTGGGCATGTT